>LFCJ01000235.1_pt1 | contig 32914 bp, 39 predicted proteins | sample 643141 | NCBI WGS metagenome assembly LFCJ01 (sample SAMN03766243, study PRJNA286221) | soda lake metagenome | biome: soda lake; feature: Kulunda steppe; material: water; isolation source: sample B1-Br-g2 brine of Lake Bitter-1 | place: Russia: Kulunda steppe | collected 2010-07
AGCTGCAGCTGTAGAGACAGGAGTGTGCAACGTTAACCCTGCATTCTGGCCCAGACTTCCGACATGAGTCCCCATTTCCTCAATGTTGTTGGAGCCCTTTTTGTACAGCATGAGCTTCATCATTGTATTCGCAATCGCTATGAAAAAAGGAAAACTACGTGAGCGGTGAAGCAAACAATTTAGGAAAAAGAGTCATATAGGGTCGACCCTAGGGTTAGGGACGTCCAAGCACCATACGCGTACAGCTCCTCCACCAGCAAAGAAAACAAGAGAAGTCAATGGGGATCAGGGGGATGACTAGCAGTACCCCATTCCTGGTCTTGATGACAATTTGCAGCAAAAGTTTTCTCAAGATCTTGAGCGCACTCTAGAACGCATCTGGTACTTACAAGCATATTGAACCGAATATGCTTGAAGTTTCAAAGCATTGACTTTCTGAAGATCTAGACCGAGATGTTTCAGAGGCTCGAAACTATAAGGGCTGTAGATGGTAACTCCCACCCCCAAAAGGAAAGTGCGGAAGCTGACATTGGTCGCAGCTTAAGCAAGCTTAAGCAAGCTTAAGCAAGCTTGGCAAAGGTGTTGGCAGAGCACAATGTGCTGGTGGTGAGCGGCTTCGAGCTGGCTCCCAGGCCTGATATGTTCACGGTTCTTGACCTCCACAAGATGGATGTGCCGCTGATTGGGTGGGAGCTGACTGGAGTTCCGGATTCTAGACGAAGGCTGGTACCCTGGTGCTGTTGCTGAGAGCCCCCTATCCCTTCTGCACCCTGCCCTACTTGTTAATGCTTACCTAGGGTGGACATCTGGTAAGTATTTTGCTTTTTAGCAAGCATGTCAATTACTAGTATAGCATCTGGGCGGCTAGTAGTAAGTCTTTGCTTAGTAGGAAGCCAGCGAGGGAAGAGCCATTCTGGGATCTGTTGGTAGATCCTACAGGGATTTGTAGGTTTTGTAAGGCTAAACGGTCTTTGCTGCCGATATCCCTTCGAACAAAACACCCCCCCAAGATGCCTGCTTCTGTAGCTTTCATAATAAGTCTACAAGAGATGCTGTGGCGTTCAGTAATCATACCGGAGATAATCTGGTCTTGACAACCTGATAGAATGTGAGGGCACTGTCTGAGTGATGACAGAGGGGGCATCGAAGACTGTTTGAGATCTTACATCGAACAGCATGCTTCTGATTAACACGGGTACCTGTACGGCAGTGGAAAATGTTTTTCTTCATCTCGAAGGATATATTGAACATTGTCCAGAAAGCGTTGCTGATGCTTTTGTGAGCTAAGGATAAGTAAACCTTATAATATGAGTAGTAAGTGGTTGTAGGGTTTGCGTGACCAAGTCAATGTTTGGAGTGCATATGTGCCTTCAGAGCATCATGGAGATTTGCGAAATAAATGAGCTTTGGGGCAGGTAGTTTGGGGGGCCTTGAGGATGTTGCATCAGAGGGAATATCCCCTTCATATGCAAGCCAGGTTATGTCATGAAAAGGGTTACCATTAATACCAGCGCATGGCATCCCTGTGTCTGCAAGATTTGCGTCGACTTGGGTTGCGCAACATGCTTGATACTTGGCCACAGCATCTGCACACTCATTACCAACAATACCTGCATGTTGACTTTAAGAAGGTGCACAGGTTTTGGTGAGTTGCGAATAATTTGCATGAGTATTTTAAGAATGAACCCTTGTACGTGGTGGCAGTGAAGCTCAGGGTGCAACAAGAGCTTCCTGATTTGGTGGAAAAACGAGAGGCTGTCAAAGGCAAAATGTGAGTGGACATGAAGAATGGCGGCTGTGATAGCTGCCATTTCAGCTCTGTTGATGGTGTTTGTAATGCCCATACCATTTGGTTTAACAAAGCTGGGAGTAGAGGTAGCAGGGTGGTATGTGCCTGCACCTGTCACTTGTTTTCCTTGGTGAATCTGGCAGCTGCCATCTGTATGCTAATATTATGATTGTACGAAGTGGAACCAGAGAACGTATATGTGTTACTAAATCTAACCCTATCCTATACCCTGACCCGAGTTAAGACAGGCGAACTAGCATCTAAGATGTTTTCAAAGTGCGCAAGGCATGTCCTATGCTCACAAATGTATGCTTTTCCAAGCAAAATTTTGGGCTTTACTCTAATACTGCATACAGGGGTTGCAGAAAGGAATAAGAAATTTGAGTGAATTTAGTAATTAGGCCTGGGCCTAGTTACCAGGCAACTGTCCGCAAGACTGTAGCGCTGCGCGTAGCCATGGCATGCAACACTGTGTTAAGCAACACAGCTCACCAGCCTAGACAGACTCGCCCCAAGAACCTCCCTTGGCAGCGTCGTACCACCCATCTCATTGAGACCAAGTACTGTGAAGACACTCGCCCTGTGCAGCAGCTCCAAGCTGCCCATGCTCAACATGGTCACCTTAGACGCAGCATTGCAGGAGACAATGTTCTTCATGTTATTCTCTTAGGTGAAGGGGGTGTTATTTACATTCCTCACACTTTGGTTCCTCTGAAGAGTCTTGGCCTTGATTCACAAAGAGTCAAGAAACTTGCTCTCAAACTCCATGCTCATTCTGTGCACTATGCACATAAGCTTGTTCAGACCAGACGTTCTCTTGAGCGTTCTCCCCACCTTCAAACCAATCAGGAGAGGTCTGCTGGCTTGTCTGCCCGCAACCCTCCTGATCCTCACTGACCCCCCCTTCTCTTTTCTGGTGAAGGGGCTTTTCTTCCCAAGTGGCCCCTTTTCCTTAATTGATGTGAGGAGCTTTTTGCTGCTTGCGTAGTTTTCTTTTCTTTTTTCTCTTTTCTTTTCTTTTCTTTTGTGTTAGGCAAACACCACCATAATATGGTCCAGCACAAGCTTGAGGACCCCAGGGGTGCTCATGTGCTTAACATTCATAGATGTCATACTGGTCATTTTCAGATAATGGTTTTGAAATGTCAACCTTTCTTTAATTACGATAGTATATTATCTCTCTTTGAGGCATTGCTGTGCAAGTATGGGTTTTAATCTTCAGCGTTGCTCAGTTGCTCTTGAAAATTGTTGTAATTTTTGCACTGGTCAAGGATACAAATAACATTTGGTCAAGAACAAAATTAAAGCTCATCTGCTGAAAGACTATGGAGCAGACAGTGAGGTTATATTGGCTACATGTATGGGCAACACTAGACTTTCTTTAGCCGAGCTTCACTTCAATACCTGTGATGATTATGTTTCCTCAAAATTTACCTTTGCTCAAGGTTTTGATGATGAGCCTGAAAGCAATGTTACGTATTCTAATCGCCAAACTTAAAATAAAAGCATGCTGACAGCCAGAAAGCGCATGGGGTTGGCTTAATGGCTGATGGCATAGAAGGCACAATTGACTAAGTGGCTCTGCCTTAGAGATGGGCCAGTCTCTGAGACCACATAGACTCTATTCTGAATTCCATGACTTTCCTTTGTGACACAATTGTTCTCACGTGTTGTTCCAGAAAGAATTGCTACTTCTAAGGTTAACTTGAGCGATCTTGTCCAATAAATTTATTGAAATGAACCATTACGTGGATCTCCAAGTCTGAGATGCTTGCTCATGTGAGCTTTTAACTTGTCCATCATTTTCTGTAGCAGAGCGAGGCTGGTTCTTGCGGTAGAGTGGGCAGCCTGATCTCTCTTCCACAATCCAGTAAATACGAGTTACTAACCCTCCACCTCACTGAGGGCGCCAACGTAGTTTTCTATCTGTTCTTAGCTCCCTTGCCCTCTCTTTGTAAGGCCCATCTTCCTAGAGTTTGGTGGAGCTTGCTTCTTCCTCGGTACATGTGATGAGGACGTGCAACGTAATCACATGTTTCTTGATAAATTGCATATGGTAGAGAGGCAAAATCAAGACCAATGTGCAGCAAACGTTCTGGCAGTGAGTGTACAATTTAAAAACGAGTTCCCTTAGCATGTACAGAAGCCTGCGAGTTCGCAAGTCTTATCATTCTAGCTGTTCAACTCCGTTGCTCAACAAAAGATGCATACCTAGTTGCTCATGAGCCAATTCATGGCAGGTAAAAGACGTAGCAAAGAAGAGGAAAGCGTGTGCAGCACTATTGTCGTTGGTTTGCATACTCGCGCTCGGCATTGTAGGGTGTCCAGACTATTTTGGAAGGATCCACGACCAGTCCTGGCCCACCCGCCTGCAGGAAATATACGTAGGTGAACTCAGGGATGCTTCAGAGAGGGTCTGTTTTAAAGCATGTTTTATTATTGCGGTGAAGCTACCTAGTAAGTCCGCTTTCATTGCTGGGGAGAACTAGAAATGTGGTTCGACAAGATTGCATAGAACCTGACAACACAACCCCTCCATTTCTTGTCTACTTGCTTTATGCTGAGAGAGAATGCAATGCATTCAAAGCCTCTTAGAATGCTAAAGTGTCTGTTTCAGCGCATTGGCTTTGTGAGCAGTTGGTGTGCCCACACAGCAAGAGCCAGTTGGCTCATCTGTACAAGCCTCCGTCCTAGAGGTTCCGGGTGAAATTGTGGTGTTTTGTCTAGCGAAGCTAGATCACTCTTGGTCCAAACTAGGAGGCACACCCATACCCCGCTCTCCCCCCCAAAAATAAATATGCAACAGCCATTAGGCCTGGGCCGCAGCACATGCACCACTTATGTTATCATAAGTCTTAGCAAGCAAGGCAGTTATCATTTCCTTAAAGGCTCAAAAATGCTTAGTGTGCAACATCAGATACGCTTTTTCTGCAGCGATTGATTATATTCAGTGTTGCGCAAATACGGCGTCAATCAGAAATGACGTTATTGACGTTGACGTCACATTATCGTCAATCAAGGTGAAATTCATACTGACGGCAGGAAATTGTAAGTAACGGTGCTGCGTCAGGAATTCTTTGGCTCAGAGGCTAGCGAGCTCAAGCTCGAGAGGCTCGCCCCAACTTCTTACAAAAAGATTTTCGAAGCAACGTGTCCTCCGGCAATCAAGCTAAGAGGGTCGTGTGGCCCTGGGTCAGTCGAGCTTGGCCCGGCCTGGCCAGCTGCTGCAAGCACCAACTCCCACAGGCCTGGTAGTGGGTGGGCAGAGGAGGAGGGGTGGCAGGAAGGTCAAGAGCAGCTGGGAAAAGGCAGAGTTTGAGAGGAAGGAGCCGCAGCAGGATGGCAAGACAACTGTGGAGTACAGCTGCGCATGCCTGCACTGCCATAGGACTCTCATGAGTGATCACTGGGCTGAACGTAACGCGACTCAAGAACCACCTGCTCAATCCTGGCATGTGCAAGTTCCTGTACAGCCCCTCTGCACAACAGGTGGCAAAGCTGGTGCCTGAGTTGCAACTCAATTGATCATGATGACAGCGCCAGGAGTTTGCAGCATGACTGGAGACGTCTGTTGACAGTCCAGCTGGACTGCAGGATGCTGCAGAGCCAGTTGCAGAGGGGGTTGCAGCAGTGTACATAGACGGAGCAGATGCAAGTGGATGAAGGGGGGAATGAGCAGCAGGGGGGATGGGCAGCGGGAGGGAGACGAGGAGGGGGAGGGGTGAGCTCACCTTGAGGAGTGGGAATGGGGAATTTGAATTCAGAGATCTTTGGAAACAGTTAAATGGAGCAAAGGAGACAAATTCTGTCTCGGTTTGCTGCTGAACTGTGATCTTAAATTGCCTGTCTGTAATATCTGACGATTTTGCACCGTAAATATCCAATAATCCGACCGTCTGACGTCAAAACCAAAATCACCATAAATTATATTACGCCTGCAACTTGATTTCTGACGGTCAAAATCGTAAATTACGCCGTACCATCAAACGATTGACGGCGTCAGTAGTTAAGTGCACAACTCTTTTTATTATGCAGTTAGCATGATTTAATGCAAAAAAGGACAAGCACTGACCATCTCTATGCATTTGACTAACTTACCGCTTTTAGCTGCTTCTCAATCACCCCTGGAGCTGCACAGATGACGTGCTGGCCCTTTTGGTACTGCAAGCACATAACGGGTGAGCACCAATCGAAATCTACATGAAGGTACAAGAACATAAGTTCAGAGATTGCAGACTGGAGCATCTAAGCAAACAAACACACAGAATAATTTCTTCGTCATTGTGCCTCAGCACACTGCAGTGTGGGGGGTGGTGTCATGAGAAGGGTTTTGGGAAACTGGCCGCACCCTAGTATTGGTTGCGAGATGCTGTACATTTACACAAATACAATATATCCAAGTATGTAGAGGCGGTCCCCAGGAACATCCCCCCCAACACCGTGTCAGCAAGCTTTTTATGTACCCTTCTCATGTTTTGAGCAGTGAGGGGGTCAAGGGGAACCTTATGCGAATGTCCCAGCCCACCGTCTGCTGGGATTTCGAATTTCTTGGATTTACTGTTTGCATATAATTGATACAATAATGACTTGAGATGCCACACAGGTATCATTAATGGATCAAAGACGGCCTGTGCATTATCTGGGCCAGGTTTGGGCCATTCTGCGGCTATGTGTTCAAATTCATGCCAGACCTCCAGAGCTCCAGGCTTTGGGCTGTCAATGCACCATAAGCTGATGCAGCACTATGCGGGGGGGTCTAGGGGAATCTCCGTTGTGAGTGACAGTGAAAATTCACTGCTGCCTTGTTCTGGAATGCATCATCATTTGAGCTGCCCAAGTCAATTGTGCAGATGAACCTCAGTTATCATAAAGTTCGGTGCTCTGTAGAAAACGTCGTGTCCCAACGTATTCCATTACTCTCTTTGCTCCACTGGTCTAGGCAGCAGGACACCTCAGTCTGATCAAGGTTGCAGAAATAAGTTGGAAAGACACAGTGCTCAAGACGGATTGACTTTAAGGGGGGTGGACCATTTTCGGGGACGACCTGCCCACTGGCTGGCAATACACATAGGGTTGCTGGACACCGCATATGGGAATTCTTTATAACTTTACGTACAAATACCCCGTATATACCCCATATACCGTAGAAACCGTGTATACCAAGAATCTCATTCCCCCCAATCAGACCCCCAGAGGGGTATTGCGTAGCTCTTGAAGAGCAGGGAGCGCACAATCGATCTTTTTTCAATAAGGGAGGCCATTGGAAGTTTGAACAGAACCAGGTGCAGCATCAACTCATGGTTGCATACCCTTAAGTGCAAAGCAGCACTGTGCAAACAGTTGTTATAAGGTCAAACTCTCATTCTACTTCCAGCACATCACTGACAACCTCTCTTTCTCAACCCTTCACTCCTCCGTCTCTTCCTCATTCTCAATCACTACGTCTGCGAGGGATAGAGCAAACTCCTTATCTGCCCCTGTGCCCCCGCTATCGCTGTTGCTCCGAATATAAGACAGCTTATTGGTCTTCTCCAAGGCCAAACGATTCTTGGCCTTGCTGAAAATGATACCAAAGAGCGACCAATTGCGCTCAGAAGAGCAGCTGGTAACATGAGCGCTGATCAGCCACCCAGCTGCTGCTGCCATGAGGGGGTAGAAGGGGTGCATGTGGATCAACCAAAAGACACGACGAGGGTCAGTATCACAGACTATCACATGCCCACCCTCAAGCGTGGTGCTTGGCCCTGGCTGCAGCACTGCTTGACCCTGCTCTATCCGCACACCCTTGCAGCCATTCCTAGTGTAGTGATCTTTTGCCGACTTCACAGTATACTTGAAGCTCAAAAGCTTGCCACAAATACCATCACCATCTTTGATGCACTTCACCGTGCACATAGACCTGCCAACCACTGGCACGAGAACAGGCACCAAGGTCTTCCAGCAGGGTGCACGCTGCTAGCCGCCAATCTGCACTGCATCCAATCGGCGCTATATTGCATGGGCTCCCTGCTCTGCTGCTTGCTTTTCTGCCTCCTCTTGTGCAAAATCTGTCAAGTCTGCTGCTGCTGCTGCTGCTGCTGCTGCTGCTGCAGTCCTTGACTCCACTCTGCTCCCCTCCCTCTCCGTCTGATGCACACTGACTTCTTTAATCATGCTTTTTATCAAGTCACCAGTTAACCGTCAAACAGCTTGAAATGAAGAAAAACCAATCCTGAATGGTGCGCATGTCCGAAGAACTTCTCATTTCGACATCATAAATACTCGTTTTTGTACGGTTATAACCGTAGTACCGTAAGTACTGTATAAATTTGGAACCAAACGTTGTATGCATGCAGCATACACATTCAGATACCACCTCCCACATCCATTCAGTTATTTGCTTCTCCTGAATGATTTGCACGTTTGGCAACAGAGTCGTCATGATACAAAATGCACACGAGTTCTTGCCTTCCTGCAGGACATTGGCACAGCAAGTTGCAAGGCCAGCACGGTCAGTGCATAGGCTGTACCATGAAGAGCATTCATGAGTAGGGGTCGGCATATAGCGCTATATGGAAAAATATATTGCGCCACATTCCAGGCGCTATATGTGCCAGGACGCCCACATGAAACTGAAATTTTGTCATCAAATTTTGAGGGATGATAGGAAACCCTTTAAACTCTCTTTTGCAAAATACATAAGCAAAAAACAATTCAGCTGTGCTCTGCTTGGACAATAGGCAAAGATATAACCTGAGATATAACGCTATATTTGACCATGCTTATCTGACTTACCCGTCTCTAACTATGCACTCACGGTGCATTTTGCTTCGCTCTAGCAGGATTTTATCACGTTCATTTCTTTCAAGGGACATGCTATAGTGTCCCAAAAATGTCTGATGACTAAAAATGTCAGTATGGGGGTCTTGCCATGTCAGGTCGGATCTACCTAGGCGACATGTTACATGTCAAAAGAAACTCTGAGTCAGATTAACTGTTCCTAGCTGTACCAAGCTGCATGCATGTTTGCCTTGACATTAACCATCTTCTCAGCTGTCTCAACGTCAAGGCTGTTGCGAAGTGGTGTATAGGTGTGCCCCCAAGCTGACCAGTTCCGCTCCGCTGCAGCTGACGTTGCATGTGCTGGTAGAAGCTTGTTTGCTGCCAAGGAGAGCAATGGGAACTACTTTGCTGCCTTGCTCAACCATAAATTGTGCACAATAGTCTGGCTTCACAGGCTCAATGATATGCAACTGCGCTGATCATGAGTCAGCTGCATAGTCGCGCTCCTTGAGGCGAATACTCACTTCAGGCAAGGGCAGTCCACATCCACGAAGAGGCGCTCTGCCTTGATGAAGTGCATTGCAAAAAATCTGCGGAAGTGCTTGAGCCGGGCTGCTGTCACTGCAAATTATGGGATGCTCTGCTTGTGCTTTTTCATCTGGGGCTGTCTGCAATCCACTTCCTCCTCCTCCTTCAACTCCTCCTGCTGCAGCTGCTCACTGGGGTCTGCATTGCTTGATCGCCTCTTTTTTGCTGCTGTTAAGGCCGCCAAAGGGCACGTGTGGCGCACAAGGGTCATCGACAGGTTTGCTGGGCTGAGGTTTATCTCGTACTCTTTGCAAAAGCCCCACGTTCTTCCTTAATGGCAGCAGTGAACCTGCCCTCCCATTTCTTTCGTCCACTAGACGTCAGCTTCTTGAGCAGTTCAGCGTGTAGCGCCCTTGGACGTATGGTTGCTTGCCATCATCTCCCAAGTTCATCCATGACTCGATTTCAGGGTCTTCATCCTCCATAATCATATTGATATTGCATGCCAACAACTACAGAAAGGGCCCGCTGGCCCAATTCAGTTAGCAGCCACTTCAAATGGCCAATTCCACACATGTTATATTCATAAAAATATAAAGCGCTATATGTATACACTATACAGCGCTATAGGCCAACTCCGACCCCTATCCAGGAGTGTACCCTGCCATACCAGCATGTTCAGACGCTTACCTGCATCATACCCAACTGCTGGAGTGTATTGTGCACATCGTCGGGCTTGATAGCAGTGCGCGCGCTCAGGTCCTGCATTTGACAGAAAGCCCACAAAAGAGTGATGTTTACAATTGTCTTTCTGGTATTACTACATTCCAATCATTTAATTAACGCTATATTTGTTCATGCTGCAGCTATGGTCCTCAGGATTGCAGGTCAATATGCTATGTTGTAAAACGTGCATCCTATAGCTGACAAATGCCAACCTGGAGCGCATCTTTGTGCTGACCTGATGACCAAGCAAGCAATTTTAAAAAATGGAAAGGTCAGGCGCATGAGCCCATATGGCTGCATCTGCCCAGCTGCGCTCTGAGATAGAAGGGACCTGAAACATGCAAGCTCTTTGTGGCCACAAATGCAAAAGGTATTCCATGAAGTTGGTAAACATCAACAGCTGGAAACAACAGCCGAGCAAACCAAGCAGAAACTCACAGTCAGTCGTACGTTTTCTGAATGGTCAAAAATTTGTCTTTCATTGGTGGCATGCCTTTCAAATTAATACCTTAAACGTTTTAAACTGGCATACACAATGAACTTGACAAGCCCACAGACGGAAGCATGCATTTCTAATTTGGCCGAACTCTGGGCTGTTGCTTTGTGCCAATGACCGCACTGGACAAAGATGCTCACCCTATCTGTGAAGAAGCATAGCAGGCCTGGCATGCTGCCATATTGTAGCCCCTTGGAGGCATCGGTGTTGTCCTGCAGCGCCTCACGCTCACTAAGCACGTTCTTAAGAGTACACTCACAAAGCACATTCCTGAGCAGCCAAGAGAGTCTCTAGAGAGGGGGGAGTCCAATTTACAGTCCAGAGAGGGGAGTCCTCCTTCAGGAATGTACTTAGTGTGTGTGAGGACCTACACGTTCCCAGGACCACGCACCCCCTTACCCAGACCTATTTCTTCTTATCACCACCTTAACATTGACCATGTACACAGCAAAGCCGGCTACCTGATCAGTCAACCGTCAGGCTGCGTGCGGCTTCATGTGTGTCCAAACTGTACTTCCCAACTAGGGCGTGGCGACCTGCACTGCAACACCCAGCCGTGGTTTGGCAAGGCATCGAAGGAGGGTGGCGCACCTTGATGGAGATGGTACCCTCATGTGAGGCAAGCAGCATGAGCAGCTCGCGCGTCCAGTATCCATGGTAGCTCACGCGTCCAAGGTCCGAGAGCGGGCGCTCCGGGGTGCCCACCTTTGCGTACACGTGAGCACACCAGGGCTGCATGCTGTGGACTTGCACATGCAGGATGTGTCCTCCAGCAGTAATCACAAGAGCTTGGCCGCGGCATACCTGACCTTGCAAGCCAGGCCCTGTACGGGCTTGCATGCGCCTGGGGCAAATGCATCTCGGGCCAAAAGGTGATCAGAGCAGGCGCATGCTTGCCAGCATATGTAACAGGCATCAGGAGACCATGCGCTTGCAGATTCCCAGGGCCGCCCAGAATACCTTCCTCTCGTGTCATCGTGCCACGCACAGGTGTGAGTGTCATTGTGTGAGTGTCATTGTGCCACGCATAGGAGTGAGCGCCATTGTGCCACGCACAGGCGTGAGAGGCAACGTGCCTGAAGATGCAGCCAAGGAACCCAGCACATCGCATGTGTGATGCCCATTGGGGAATTGAGGAACATGGGGGACGCGCACAAGAATTCGCCACTCCTTGACACCCACCTTGCCCTCAATCTTGGACAGCTCATAGCTCATGGAGATGAGGAACTTCCCGTAGCCCTTGCGCTGGTAAGCAGGCAGGGTGAGGATACAAGCTAGGTTGTAGCCTTCTTCGCTAGCCTTCTCTTTGGAGAAGTAGCCCACCACATGTGCGCCACGCTGCGTGGGCAGAGGACAGAGGGAGGAGTGTGCGATCTAAACATACTGTGATCCTACAGGCCAAGGAGAAAAGGTCAGTTGTGCATTGCTGGACATCAATTGCACCCGCCAGCTGGTGCTAGGAACACCATCCGCCACTCAATTGATGCTAGTGCAAACACCTTTGAGACCAAGACCAGCCCTTGAAAACAGGGGAGACAATGAAAAAGCATGCGCCATGAGCACACCTTGCACGTTTGAGTGTGCACTGCATCCTTTCGTGGATGGGTGGTATACGCAACACACCTGGCCTGGCATGATTGCCAGTGTCGTTTACCCCAGGAGCAATAGAAGTAGGATGCGTGCAGCCGCAAAGACCGAGAACCAAACCCCAGACTAAAAGGGTCAGCCTCTCGTGAGCTTTCGAGCGCACTCACCTCATCGATCTCGCACAGCACGTAGAACAAAAACAGGTCGACGTCGTAGTACAGCGTCTTGTGGTCCAGGAACAGCTTGGCTAGGAAGCACAAGTTTTGGCTGAAGTTCTTCTCCTTCTTCCCATCCACCTGCCACATGACAGCGCACCACGGGCAGCCAACTGAGTTCACGGATCCATGTCCATCCTCCCACGCCTACCAGCTGCAAAACAAGTGTGGACACCCGGCACACTACTTGTGCAGGGTGGGTAGGGTTGTAAGGACCAGAGAGGAGCACATATTCAAAGCCATTGTGGAGGACACCGTGCATGCAGGGGGAGAGGGACAGGGAGGGGCGGGAGGAGAGGTGCCAAGTGATCCCATGCGCTTACCTCAAACATACATACGTTGCCATTTCGGTAAATCTCATCACCAGGGGGGTGCCGGGTACGGACCTTGGACAGGTGGCGCATGAGCTGGCTGCGGTGCTTGAAAAATTGCAGCGTGTACTCACAGAAGTACAGCTTCTGCATGCAGCAAGCAGGCAGGCAACAGAGCACGCCTGATTGACAGCTTAGTGCATCTGTAATTTGAAATCCCCCAAATGCGCAGATGTGCGTGCATGTGTGTATGTATGTGTGTGTGAGCGCGTGTGCGTGTGTGCGTGTGACGTGCGGGAGGGGGGCGTGTGTGTGCGTGAGTGTGTGAACGTGTGCGTGAGCGTGCGTGTGCGTGTGCTGAAAATACAGGTGTATCTGCTTTGCTCAAGCTTTCACTGAACGCCTCCTCACATCAATTTAAGCTGACTAACATGATTCCCCAAGAACCCTTCCTTGCTTTGACAATGCCAACCCTATTGGCACCAGCCTTGGGCATGAGGCCAGCAAAACCTGATGCTGCACTGCCCTAACAGGTCCAAGGGCATGAGCATGTGGCAGGTGGGTTGCAGCACAAAGACAGGCATCTCAAGTCCAAACCTTGCAGTCCCTGTACTCTGGAGGGAAGGGCGAGAAGTACCAAGTGTCCATGAGGTGCCTGCCAAGCTCAATTTGGTCTATGTTCTTGACCTGCAAAAACGTGGCAGAGACACACCTGAAGCACGGGATGCAGGTTTTGCGACGCGTGCCAACAAAGCGCACACATCTGCCCTGGTTGCTGAGAGTGTATGGCAGCACACCTACACAACTGTTGAACGCTTGGATCATGTAGGCAGTGCTTGTCAATACTGGTGTCGAGCCCTGCCTTAGAGGCTACAGCATTTGGGACTCAATACGGATACCACAGTTGGCACTTCTCAGAAAACGTGTTTGCACGGAAGTACATGGCAGCCATTGAATGCTGCGTCGGACCTTCAAAAAGCATGTCGCATAAGTACATACAGCACAAGCCTAACACAATTTGCAAGAGCCAGGCAGTGCAGCGTCCAGTCGTGTGAATGTGCTGCGGAAGCGCAATTCCCTCCCTCAATTCCTTGCCTTGGTGAACTCCTCATGCTCCCTCAGCGCGTTGGGGTCGAAGTCGCCATGGTCGCTGTCACTCTCCTCAGCAATGGCCTTCTTCTTGCTGCAGGCAATGTGCAGGGGGTGAGGCCTTGCTTCCTTGCCAAGCAGATGTCACATATGCAGGGGGTGAGGCATTGCTTCCTTGCCAAGCAGATGTCACATATGCAGGGGGTGAGGCCTTGCTTCCTTGCCAAGCAGATGTCACATGTGCAGGGGGTGAGGCCTTGCTTGCTTGCCAAGCAGATGGCACCAAATGTCAGTTTTAATGTGTGATGCACGCTACTGATTGTGAATACCTCAAGCGCAAGAATGATGCGTACACCCAGATAAGCAGGCAGTTGTATCAATCAATGAACCTCGCAGACTTCCCAGCGCAGGCTAGGACACAGAACAGGATCTACAAGCCTGCGTGCGCAACCAACTGCAAAAGTGCACATGCCATGTATCACTCCCACACACGACTCTCCCTCATTGGTCAGTTGGTTCCGCCAATGTTTTCACCGGGCATCATGCAGACAGCACTGGATTGGAAGTTAGTGTGTGAGTGTGCGCTTAGGACGCTACAACCCATGGCAATGCCAAGGCAACCAGGCTTTTCAGGGCACTCAGGTAGGGGTGCTGGATGGCCCTCTCCATCTGAAGCAGCACTCAGGAGCTTGAACGATTGAGCAGCCGCATGCCTGTCCCTCGCGAGTTTAGACCACCGCCCAGTTCATGCACCTTGAGCAAACGTTCATGACCATGTGCTGCGCAAGGTTACCATGAGTATGTGTGAGGGCATAACCACAGGCTACACCATGGTACGCACCGCTTGGGGTCGGGGTCTGGGAGCTCCACTTCCACGGTGCTCAGGTCCATCTGGTCCAGCTGTACCCACTCGTCCATGCGCCGGTTGACTGCATGCAAGAAAGGTGCCGTGGCTGTGTAACGCAGCACCAATGACACCAATGACATCTCACGGCAACTGTGCGCAAGCCTTGCCCCCACCCAGGGACTCACCCCCTGACAAGCCAACAGCATAACAATCTCAGCGATGATCAAAATGATCTCAGCAGGAGGCTTGTTCAAAAACGTCGCAGTAGCATGGTCAGCTAGCGTGTCAACAGATCAGGCGGTCGTGTTCCGCTGTTAGCACCAAGCTCGACAAATTGCTACTGCAACACGCAGGCATCCATACATCCTTGGACAGAGGCACCCAGCTCATTGGGGCTGCATTTAGTGTCTGGAACTTGAGCGCACACATGAGCAGGTTTGGCAATACGTGCCAGGATGCCAGGCAAATCAATGGACAGCTAAAAATGCTGCTGTTCTGCAGCTTGGCACGCCAATTGCCAAAAGCTGCCTTATGTGGGGTTGAAGTTACGAAATACATGTGAGGAAAATCAACATTGTGGATCACGCAGAGCACTGAATTTTGCCATCAAGTCTGCTCTATTATCGACACATACACAGACTGAACAAAGAGTGGGATGGAAAGATGCATTAGTTGGGGAGTGTGCTGTGCATTCACCTCTCACTCCCCTCAATGGAACCTCTCAGATCCAGATTCCTTTCTTCCGAATTTTCTAGGGATGCAGGGGTCAACAGTGATGCGTTTCTTGTGCAGACTGGCCACGTATTGAGGCTCCTTCAGCCTTTCTTGCATGCAGAAATGCAGCTTCCACCAGCTACCAGCCATCCCGCTTCTGACCCTGGACAGTTTTTTGCCGGCCTATTTTGAGTGAGCAGATGGACTTCTTTGGAAAGATGCTACCTTCTTGTAAGCATAAATGAGTCCCTTGACCATGAAATTCAAGACGTAAGTGTCCTGCCCCAGATATTTTGCATAAAGAGCCACTCAGAACTAGCATTGCGACAGCTCCCTGGGCACAGCTCTCTAATTTTTTTGGGATTCCGGTACATTCAGGCAAATGTGTGTTGACTGGGAGGTGTAGCCTGCTTGCTCAACTCACATCCAAAGTAGTGCATGTAATACTCAAAGTCCTCTGGCTTTGGCGCGGCTCCCTCTGGAACCTCAATGCCAGGCTTCACTCTCCGCTCAATGACCTGCAGCAGAGACGGGCATGTTGGGTGCGCACATGTCCAGATGCACATCTCGAACAGTGCCTCCAGTACAGCAAAGGATTGGTGCCACGCACACGGCCCGTGGGTGCTCACAGCTTTGCCTGTCGAGTTGACACCGTGCTGCTAGGCCAGGCACAAAAAAGCACATGCGGGGTGGACAAACACACAGGCACTAGCAGGTGTGCTGCCCTTTTTCCTGGATAATGTGGAACATTTGATTGCACAGAATGACCGACTATGAGAGAGAGCTATCTTGACTACACTGCCCTGTTGGTGATGAGCCATGATACAAGCTGACTTGCCTGAACATCTGGCCCGCCCAATCTGCCTGAGCGTATGGCCCGCCCAACTTGCAAACACAACATCTGGACTAAAAATGGCCAGCAGCACTCTCGAGTTATTCAACACGAGGTGAGGTTTGAGCCACGGGCGCCCTTGCAACAGCCTAGGAATATCACCCCCAAAGGAGGCCAGCAATGCCCACACCTTGCTCCTGTAGTACTCCTGGTTCCGCCACTTGCATTGCACGCGTGAGCCAATTTCCAATGGTAATGTCACCTGTGCGGATGGAGAGAGAAGCCTCAGTTGCGTGCTTTTGACAGATTGCTTTTGCTACTGCTAGCAATGCCTGCAGCAGCTCTGAGGCTTCTGCTGCAGCCGCGCTTTGTAGGGACGAGCTGAGAGGGCCGCAATAGGCATACGGCAGACACTGCTCTGCAGCACATGTGTGGGCACTGGTTCAATTGAACATGCAGGAAAGCCGCACCAGGCATGTCCAAGGGGCAGGCAGCCCTGGAATGCACAATATGGGCAGATGGGCAGACAGCTAAGCCTCTTTTAGTACGAGTATATATATAGTATATTATGTAGGTGATATATATACAGTATATATATAGGTGACACCTGTTTGATGCTGGTCGTGTTCTTGCTTCATTACGAGGCCATGCGCCATTTGGGCCAGCAGGGGGTGCTGCGGCGGCCGGGGCAGGCACCATGCCTCCGGTGCCCTTGGGAGCCTCAGCATCACACAAATCATGTGAGCTGCTAGGACGTGGGCTACGCAGGCCAGCAGCTGTAAATACCCTTGACAGAAAGGAACTCACACCTTCTCTGAGTCAATCCAGGGCCGCTGGAGAACGCCCTCCCAACGCATGGGCCCTGACAGTCCCCACATGCGGGACGTGCCAAACCAGGATCTGCCTATGCGCGGATTAGGGGATTTTTCCATGCAGCCCTGATGCTCAGGCGTCACTTCAGGGCATGCATGCAGCCCAATTTGGCCCTGCGCCCCTTGTGCCTGCCGTTTCCATTGCCGTTCCTCCTCAGCCCTTACCAAGCAGTTGGCACGCCTGCAGCCTCGCCACCCCACACACCACACGTGCCTGCCCCGTGCTTGCATGCAGCTGCTTCGTGCGTGTCCCTGTCTCACGCGCCTGGCACCATGCGCGCACGTCCCACAGAGGCACAGGGACACCCCCACAGCCCGCAAAGCCACAGAGATATGCCCACAACCCACAGAGCCACAGCGCCACAGCGTCATGCCCACAGCCCACAAGAGACATGCGAGCCGCACGGTGGCGAGACGCACCACGTCGGGTTTGATGTAGCCGCTGCCGCCGGCTGCAGCAGCAGCTGCCGCAGCAGACATGTCCTTGCCCAGGCCTTTGCCTGGTGGCCCCTCCACCCTCACAGTCCCCACACCGGCAGCAGACGCCGCGGCCACAGTCGCCTCTGCGGCTGCCTGCATTTGTGCGCGCAAGGTCGAGGATGATGAGAAGGCTGCTGAGCCGGGTGTCGCGCAGTGGGGGAATGTGTGCATCGGCCCAGGATTCAGGGGCGTGCACATGTGCCTGGCAAGGCCTCAAGCTGCGCAGCATGGCAGCTTGGGGCGCATGAGGACCCTGTGCATGGCCTTGGATCACAGGGGCGTGCACAGGAGCCAGGGGCACTGACAGTGCTTGCATCATCTTGGGGCTGCAAGTGCCCCTCCAGCCGCCAGCATGCACTCCTGCATGGGCCTGCAGGTCATGGAAAATCTGCACGCACAGGTGGGCTGAGCAGCCAGCTGCATGCACGAGCCCAGGAGCTGCCCACGCATATGTTCATTGCACGGCAAGCCGCACGCACAGAAGCACGCACGCATTGCAAAGCTGCAGGCGCAAGCATCACGCTATTCCCAAGTACCGGTTTGCACGCGTTACACAGGAGCCACATTTGCGAGCTGTCATGCGCCTTGCAGAGCTGCACCACAGCTCCTAGATGGTCGCAGCAACAGGCCGTCCCCAGCCACACGGCCAGGCACCACCACAAACAAGCTCAACAAGTGGGAAAGCAAGCACCCATAAGTTAGCCTTGGAGGGTTTCAAGGCTAAGTTAACGATGACCGACGCGCACCAAGAAGGCAGAGCTCAGGCCACACGGTGTGTGAGCGCATGTTGCGCAGCTCAGGGTGTGTGAGCACATGTTGCGCAGCTCAGGCCACACGGTGTGTGAGCGCATGTTGCGCATGTGCGCAGAACATGTGGCTCCAAGGAACAGCACCGACACCAGACCTACCGGGACCCACGGGGGGGAGCCATGGCCCTTGGAGCTCCCACCAGCACAACATACAATGCCAGGACGCAGGCGCAGCACCCGAACCACATGCTTGCACGCACATATGTGAGCATGCGCGCGTGCACAGAAGAACGTGTACCACGCGCACGCATGCACGCACACACACACACACTTTACATACACAAACATAATAAATACATACAACACACGCACACACAGACAAATGCACGCATGCACGCACGCGCGCCCACATACACACGCACGTGTGAGTTGCTACCATGCGCTACCACGCCCATACCTCACCTGCATTGCGCGCCCCTTGCCTTTGCCCATGCCACCCTTGCCCTTCCCCGCTCCCGCGCCCTGTTGCCCCTGCTGCTGTGGCGTCGGCGGCTGCGGCGTGGCGGCAGCGCCCACGCCCCCCGCCCCCTCCCCCAGCGCACACACTACCGGGCCATCTTCAACCTGCTGCTGCAGGCTGCTGTTCGCCTGCCCGCCCTCCCGCTTGATGCTGCCTGCCTCATGCAGGCCGCCGTCGCGCGGGCGGTGCGGGCCACCCAGGCCCTCGCCAGACGCGCTCACGCCGCCTGGGGCAGCGGCTGCCCCGGCCACGCTTGCGTCTGAGGTGGCAGGAGAGGGGGCATCACTGCCTTGCTGGGCGCTGGGCTGTGCAGGCTGGCTGCTGTGCGCGGCAGCACCTGACGGTGCGCGGCCCCAGGGGTAGGGGGCTGAGGTGGAAGCAGGTGCTGAGGGCCCTAAACCGGGCAGGAGGGCTGCGTGGCCGGCAAAGGAGCCTGATGCTAGGCTGCCGCGGCGGCGCTTGGTGTCACGTTGTAGCTGCGTGTGCGTCAGAGAGGAGGAGAGGTGGGGTCGCAACAGCCAGATCAAGCTTGCATGAGCAAGTGTGAGCATGGGCCCAGCTCCCTGCCCTTACACAGAAGGAGCATTGTTGTGACTGGAAAGGTGCCGCTGTGGGAGAGCAGCCAGCATGCATGTGTCGGCGCGTCAGTCACACCATGCAGCGGGGCAGCCGAAGTGAGTTGGTGGGCAAGCAAGGGAGGCACACAAGCTGGCTTAGAGGGCCTGCTTTAGCAAGGATAATGGGCTGGGCAGGTGTTTGCACGTTCACCGCACATAATCTGGCAGGAACAGGGCCCTGGTTGTACCTTCGCAAGACGGACGGCATGATTTTAGTAGTCATGCGCATCAATTCAAATTCAGAGAGAGGGACATACATGCAGTCTCAGGTATGCATGCATACCTGTGCAAGAAAATTTTACCTCCTATCGTGCATTACCTTGTCTGTCTGAGGGGGGGCAAGCATGCATGCATGTGTGCACGTGCAAGTGTATTTAGGTATGTGTGCGTGGCCTGCTTGTGTGTGTGCGCGTATGTGGGAGCAAGCGTGCATGCTCGCGGTTGGATGTGCACTCTTGTGCGAACAAGAATTTGCTAGGTACATGAGTCCCTGTCCTGCATGAATGCATTTGTGCATTTCCAAAGGCATCATGCATGCCTTTGGGTGCACCTGTTTGTTTTGCATGCGGGCAAATGTATGCGCTTGTAAGCATGCGGGGTCAAAATTTGTGCAAATGGCCTTTGGTGAGTATGTGTGCATTCCCATGCTTTCCAGCATTCGTACATTTGCATCGCAGGGCAAGCATACATGGAATACTACATACAAATACAAACATGCTCTGCTTGCACTCTTTACCAGCTTGTGATTGTGCTTGTGCAGAGCTTTGCGCGTGTTAGGATTGGCGGAGCAAGCCAGGTTAGGGTTGTGATAACGAGCTTGGGGAAGAGAGGGAGCAAGCTTGGGAGTGTTGTGAATTTTGCAGTACGCACCGCACAGCAAGCAACTAGCCTTCTAGTCAGTCCCCAGGGGAGTGTTAGCGTACCTCAGGTCCATCATGTAGCCCACTGCTAGCGCGTGGAGGTTTGTTTCCTTCCCATCCCTCCATGCCTGGCCCCTGTGTGCCTTGCCAGTCTTCAATAAAGCGCAGCTGGCATCTATATTAAACGAGCAGACTGACAATTGCCTATTCTCAAAAAATTGGGAAATACAAGGACGCCCAACGATTAAACCTGCGCCACTCCAACCAACTCCCCATCCCTTTGTGGGAATTCCTGCATAAAACATTCCCAGAAGTCGATGCTAAAGTCCAGTGAAAGATTTACTGGAGGCGTAGCTCCCTCACCTTGCGGTTCGGCTCAAAAGTTTGTGAGCGGGCGTGTCACTCGCCCTCGCTCCAGGGTTGCTGCCTTGGACTTTGGATCTTTCGGAACATCTGCAGCTGGACCATACAGGTGCATTTACCGCCGCCCAACTTCCCAACCCAGGTAAGTACTCAGATGATGAATGCAGTGTTAACGTGTCCGAGCCACAACTACAATCCCTTGCCCACGATTGTGTATAAATCACTCAGTTGTGACCTTGGATGGCTTGTCTTGCCGGACCATTAGTCAGGGTGTTCCTTAAACTTCTGGCTGTGCGGCTGCGTGCGTGTACGCATGCGCATGCAGGCTAATTCTTGCTTCTGCGGCAGCAGAGCAAAAGGAGAGCAGCTCCAAGCCCAAGCGCCAGAGGGTCTCTGAGGCAATCCAGGAAGCCAGGATGAACAAGGACCTGCAAGCTTCGGCCTCGCTGCGCACGCAGCTCACCAACTTGTTCCGCCAGGCCATCAACAAGGCCTACCCTGATTTGACGGATGAGCCGATCGTGGCTGCTTGCAACAATGCCAAGTTTGGGGACTACCAGTGCAACAACGCTATGCAGCTGTTCGCGAAGCTGAAGGGCAAGGTGAGCTAAGTTAGCTTTGCACAGCAGCTTGGAGGGCAGCAGACAATGCGGTGCTGCACAATACGGGCAGAGAGAGACGCAAAATTGAGGAGATGCTGAGTGACATGCTAGACTTGCGCGAAGCTGCTGCGCACTCAACGAGGCATCAGCACTGCTGATTCAGCAGCATGCTGGCATGATCCTGCTAGCTTCTGCCACAATGTCCTCCTTGGTGGCCAACTCCTTGATAGCACTGGGATGAAGAGCTGAAGATATCGAGTGTCTTGGGGCAGGACACTCAGGCAGCTAGCTCTCAACCCACACATGGTTGCCACACCCGCACTCACCCTGTGTTGGCTGCGCAGCTGCATGTGCACGTTGTGTGGCTGCCCAGCTGCACTCTTGGCTGCTGACGGGTGGGGAGGGCCCAGGTGCGTGCCTTGTGAGCCCCCTGCAGGCTGGGCTTAAGGACGTTTTTCCAGTGCACGCGCGTTGCCCTCAGAAGCACATGCCCACCCCATGCAGCCGTCTCGTACGGCGATCCCTCTCCTGCACACGGGCAAGCAAGCCTGGCCTAGAGCACAAGGCCTGGCGCAGGTACACCCTGCACGCTCAGGCATGACCTGAACTGCCCGCGCTGTCAACTGTCACAGGTCTGCACGCGAAGAGACAAAGGAAAGAGCCAGGGTCTGCAAGACACCTTGTCAGGCCATGCCGCCTGCCTAACCCCCCTTCCTCTGCCTGCCTGATACAGGAGGGCGCCCCCAAAGCGCCCCGCGACGTGGCCAATGCGCTTGTAACCAACCTGCCCCCCAATGAGCTGCTGTCAGAGACGTCCCTTGCCGGCCCGGGATTCATCAACATCCGGCTGTCCAAGACCTTCCTGGTGCGTGCGCCCAGTTCTGGCACATGGCAACAGAGGCAGGCGCGCATTTCTTACACGCACACCCACCATGCGCGCCAACACACATGCACACATACACAATGCAAGTACACACGCGCACACAAGCACACATATGCACTCTGTCCTGCGCCTGAGATGCGCGGCGCCAGTGGCTGCGCCAGCTTGCGCGGCCAATTGTAGACTGCGGGCTGTGCACGAGCATGGTGCTCGCACGGTGCTGCACACACGCCCGTTCACTCACGTGCAGGCAACTAGAATGGGTGCGCGTGCAGCCACAGCTTTGCAGCACCTCCATCAGCGTTGCAGCCCAAGTGCTGGGTTAAGATGCTCTGCGCCTGGTCGGCCGCCGCCCCGCGCCTGCCAGTCTTGCCTGCCAGAGCAGGCGCTTCCTCACAGTTGGCGGCCCGGGTGTGCGGCTGTGCACGCAGTCCCAGCGCGTGGCGGAAATCCTGTCGTCGGGCCTGAAGCCGCCGTACGCGCCTGACTTGTCCGCCAAGAAGTGTGTCGTTGACTTTTCGTCGCCCAACGTGGCCAAGGAGATGCATGTGGGCCACCTGCGGTCCACCATCATCGGCGACACCATCTGCCGCACGCTGGAGCTATGTGGGGCAAAGGTGGGGGCGCTTGAGCACGGGCGGGGCGTGGGGATTCGTGCAGTGCGCAGGCAGGGGCAGCTGTGCAGTGAGCTGGCAGACACTGACTTGATGCCTCGTGGGATAGTACATAGGCCTGATCGCAGACGGTTGGTAGGTGTGCGCGAGCTTACCTACACACACGCGCGCACACACACTTGTACACATGTACACACATGTACACACATACACACGCAAGCAGCGTGGCATAATTTCATGGAAGCCGGGTTGTGCTTGGCAGCTCAGAACTCAGGAGCTCAGAACTCAGGAGTGCAGACAGGCTCCTCGTGGGTGTCAGGGCTCCTCGTGGGTGTCAGGGCTCTCGTCGGTGTCCGCTGGCAAGGGCAGCTGCTTGGAGTGCAGACAGGGGCAGCTGAGCAGTGCTTGAGCGCTGATCGTGGGCTGGGCTTGCAGGCTGACCGTGACGCGGCGCAGGCTGTGGTGCAGTTTGCTGGCCGGGTGCACCACCGACAGCCATGCGCCGGCTGTCAGGCCCAAGCACCACATCTTAAGTGGCCTGGATGCTGCACCTGTTTAGGCCTCTTCAGCCGCCAGGAGGATATGGCACAACGTGCTGGTACTGCTGCTGCTGCTGCTGCTGCTGCTGCCGCCATGTGTGAGGGTGGCGCCTGCTGCATGGCTGCCCAGCGCCAACTGGCTCGCGGCATGTGCTTTGCTTCATGCGGCTTTGCAAGCACACTTACTGCTCTGCGCCTGGTGCACATGCAGGTGCTGCGACTGAACCACATCGGAGACTGGGGCACCCAGTTCGGCATGCTCATTCAGCATATGACAGAGCTGAACCCCAACGGCAGCGGGGATGAGTCCATCTCGGACCTGATGGAGCTGTACAGGTGGGGCAAGGGTGCGTGTGCACGTGGTGGAGTGGTGTGAGGGGGGTGAGAGGGGGCAGTACGCCAGATGGACATGCGTGGGGGGCGGAAAGGCGGGGCGTGCCAATGTGTAGACTACATGTGAGGGGGGAGGTGAGCACACACGCTCTCGGTGGAGCACCACACGCGAGGGATGGGGTGTGGATGTGTCCAGGCTTGTGCATTCACACAGCCCGCAGCTCTGACAGGGATGCTGCTCGCCAGAAGGGGGGCACTCATGCTGGAGGACCAGGGCATGCGCAGTAGGCCAGATGGTGCTGCTGCTGCTGCTGCTGCTGCAGGTAAAGGTGGGCCAGATTGTGGGCAGAGGGCAGTGCTCCTCGCATGCCTTTGTGTTCTTTGACGGGAGGCCCGTGCAGAGATGGTGCACCCGCACAGTGAAGTGCTGCAGGGCACGGTGATCGGTGCTGTGCCGGTGAGCGCTAGGAAGCCTGTGCAAGAGACATGCAGGGAATTGGGTCTGGGCGGCCAGGTCACGCGGAGCAACCCTGCCAACCATGCAGCATGCTGCCTCGGTTCCTGGAAAGGGGGGGCTGCTGACCCCGCTTGTAAATGGCCGCGGCTGTGGCGCGCGCATGCCGGCGCGTGTGTGACTGCTCTGGCACCAGTATGGAGCGTGCCACTGTGCGCTTGGCCCGCAGGGCGGCCAAGGCGCGGTTTGATGAGGACGAAGCCTTCAAGACCAGGGCGCGGGAGGCTGTGACTGCCTTGCAATCAGGTGAGGGCTGCACGCAGCGCCTGGCTGACCCTGGCTGTTCCACATGCAGCAGCTGCCATCCCGTCAGAGGTCTTATGGGCCTCTGGCAAGCAGCAGCTCCCGCTTCACACTCCCTTGGGCGTGAATGACTGGGAGCCTGTAATGCCTGTGAAGGGACCAACAAGACTGTGTGGTTGCGAGCCAGCCCCGCCAGCTGCTGGGCTCAGCAGCTGAGCCTGGCACTGGGCTCAGCAGCTGAGCCTGGCACTGAGCCCAGCAGCTGAGCCTGGCACTGAGCCAGCAGCTGAGCCTGGCACTGAGCTCAGCAGCTGAGCCTGGCACTGAGCCCAGCAGCTGAGCCTGGCACTGAGCCAGCAGCTGAGCCTGGCACTGAGCTCAGCAGCTGAGCCTGGCACTGAGCAGGGTCAGCTCCCCCCTGTGCTGCTGTCAAGGAGCTTGATCACCCCTCTTGTGCTCTTGTGGAATGGTGGCCTGCGTGCGCATGTCTTGCGTCGCAGGCGATGAGGGGAGCCTCAAGAAGTGGCAGGCCATCTGCGCAGCGAGCAGGAAGGAGTTTGCCGCCATCTATGAGCGCCTGGGTGTCAATGTGGAGGAGAGAGGGGAGTCCTTCTACAATCCCATGCTGAAAGGTGTCGTGGAGGAGCTCAAGGAGAAGGTGGGGATGTTTGCTTGTGGTTGCAGGTGTGTGTGTGTGTGTCTGTGTGCATCTGATTTGTGTACGCATGCTCAAGCGTGTGGCTGTGCGTACACTGGTTGGCTGGCTGGATGGCTGGATGGCTGGATGGATGACAGGATGATGGTACACCAGGGGGCTTGAGCCACAGGCGCAGCTCGAGAGTTTCTGGGCCTGTGAGCTGTGGTGCCATGAGTTGCTGCCTCCTGGTGCTGCTGCTGTGGCAGCAAGCACGTGATTGCAGAAGCCCCCCAGGTGTGCTCTCACCTTATTCATGCATCACACAGCTGCACTGGCTGTGCAGAGCGGGTACCTCCCATGCTGTTGTGCATGCTGCCAATGCCCTGATGGCACCCACGATCTCTGCACTCGTTTTGCGCTGTGCAGGGCTGCGCCGAGCTGAGCGACGGGGCCATGTGCGTGTTTGTGGAGGGGCAGAGCATCCCACTCATCATCCAAAAGAGCGACGGTGGGTGCGGCTCAGGGGGAGGCTGTGAAGGGCTATGAGCATGATGTGCGCTCGCATGGTCTGGGGCGTGCAAAGACGCTCGAGCTTTTTGCCTGCACTTACTCTCCCCCCGCGCTCCCATTGCCCTGGCAGTGGTGTGGGGGCAGAGTGGGCGACCCTGATGCAGGCAAGCCCCGCACCCTCAGGCAGCCCTCTTGCGCGTTTGCTCTGCATCCTTTGCTGTGGGTCACCCATGTGCCGCCACACAAGGCATGGCCTGGATCCTGGGCGGGTACATCCTTGCATGGCGTGGGATGCACAGCGTAGTATGTACAGCATGGTCTGCCTGGCGTAGTTTGCATGGCATGCTTTGTTTGGCGTGGTCTGACCCTCTGGGTAGGTGCGGCGCCTTTCCAAGTGCCATGACTCATCGCGGCGCTCCTGCTTTGGGGCGCAGGCGGCTTTGGTTACGCGTCCACGGATATGGCAGCCATCAAGCACCGCGTGCAAGAGGAGAAGGCGGACTGGATCATCTACGTCACTGACGCAGGGTGGGTGCAAGCGCCTGGCCGCGGGGGTGCAGGGGAGGGGCAAAGGTCTGAGGCGGCGCAGCCCCTCATGGGTGCCACAAGGACTTCGTTCAGCTGAACGCCACGCACATGGGCTCATTCAGGTGAAGGCCGGACCTCCTCTGGATAGAGGTGTGGAAGCAGTGTGCATGCTACATGGAAGCCAGGAGCATGTGTTTGATGCTCTCAGGCCGTCCCTCGGGTGACGGGAGGTTGCCGGAGCCTGAGGCAGGCGCTCCATCCAAGTGTGACTGCTCAGCCCTTGCGCCCTCCGGCGACCCTCTCTCCTTTTGCCATCGTGGGTTTCAACCCCACCTGCAGTGCGCCCTGGGGAAAGAGACGTGTCCCTTGCTGCCGGTTTGCACGCAAGCCTGCCCTCTAACCTGTCTATGCTGCCCATGCAAGCCTGCCCTCTTACCCATCCCGCCACCGTGTGCTCCCGCCAGCGGTGCTCAGCTTAGTAGCCGACTCAGAGCTTGAGTTGGTGTCCGCCACCGCGAGCTCCCACCCACCCTCCTCCACAAAACCGCCTTGCCCCAGGCCTAGCGGTCTTCTTTTCATTTTGCATGCTAGTGAGCCACAGCGTGGACGTGCTTTACCTTGAGCGCCCACGTGCCCCAATCCCCCCCTTGCCCATGTGTGTGTGTGTGTGTTGTGTGTTGACAGGCAGGCACAGCACTTTGACCTGGTGTTTGCGGCGGCCAAGAAGGCCGGCTGGGTGGGCACGCCGGAGTCAAAGACCAAGATTGACCACGTCGGCTTTGGACTGGTGCTGGGGGAGGATGGCAAGAAGTTCAAGTGCGTGGGTGCTGCTCGGTTCTTGGGCTGGGAGTGTGGCCAGGGGCTCCAGTGCTGGGCAGCAGGGAGTTGGGGGAGCGGCTTGCTCTCAAGGATGTATTGCCGCCTGTCAGTACATTGGAATCGACGGTTCCCTTGCGAGGTTAGAGTGTCCACAGTGGTGCTTTGGAGAGGGCAGCAACATGCCGGCAAGCTGTGCTGTGTCCGCAGGCCGTGACTTACCATGTGTCACACCATGCATGCATGTGTCACACCATGCGCCCACCTCGTGCCACGAATAGTGCACGCATGGCCCCCCTACTCCTGCTACGTGCCATCATTGCTTGCTATCCCTCTCCCCTGGCAAGCAAGCATGCGCCACATGCCGCTGCTGCCCACTGCTGCTGCATACCACCGCCATGTGCCATGCCACGACACCTCCTGGCGCAAGTGCGCGCGAGTGCCATCACTGCGTAAGTACGCCTCACCTCCGCATCCTACTGCCACATGCGCCATGTGCCCCCGCGCGCCGCTCTGCCGCAGGACCCGGAGTGGTGACGTGGTGCGGCTGGTGGAGCTGCTGGACGAGGCCAAAGCCCGCTGCATCAACACCATCAAGAGCCGCTATGAGGAGTCTGGCGAGCAGGTGTGTGTGTGTGTGTGCGTGTGCGCGTGTGCATGCACGGGGTCCTCGGGCACACACCCCCTGGGGTGTCCAAGGAATGAGTGCTGCAGGGGGGGGCCGCTGACAAAGAAGGGGAGCAGCAGGGCTCCAACAGAATCTGGGCCCTGGACCCTAAACACACACACACACTCTATCACTCTTTGCTGGTGCATGCCCTGCTGCGACCTGAGGCATGGCCACATGTGTGCTTGTATGCAGCACCGCAGCTGCATCTCTCCCCGCAAGCGCCTCTTCTGCTGCCCCCCTCTCGCACATGCACAGGCACAGCACGCGCATGGGCCATGCAAGGCGCCAAGCAGGCCATGCAAGGCGCGCACAGGCCACGCAAGGCGCCAGCCGTGCAAGCACCAGGCCTGGCCTGCCAGCACAACGCCATGCAAGCATGAGATCCTGCGGGTGCTCGTCTTAGCTTCCTTGCATGCTTGCGCGCCTGGATGATCGCGTGTGTCAGGATGGTGCTTGCGCAGCAGATGATCAGGCAACCCCAAGTGCTCAAGCCCCAACCTGTGTGTGCGCGCGCATGCAGCTGGATGGCGCGGCCCTGGAGCATGCGGCCTGTGCCATGGGCTACGGCGCAGTGAAGTATGCTGACCTCAAGAGCCACCGCATGACCAACTACAAGTTCAGGTGGGCGCATGAGCGAGCCGCCACGTGATCAGGCACAGGCCTAGGCCCAGGTGTGGGCGTATGGACAAGCCGCTGCGTGGTGTGCTGCGCGTCGGCGTGGCCAGCCACGGAAGCTAGGGAGGGTGCATGCGAGCGCCGCTCCATTAGGCTTCACCACTTGGATGAGTGCACGCTCAGGTGGGTGCATGCTGGCAGAAGTACACCTACACCTGCCGGCAAAGGCTGTGCACCTGCCGGCGGAGGCTGCACAGAGGGCGATTTGGACGCTGCCTTCCCTCAGGGAGGAAGAGAAGGGGGGCAGGATAGGGAGGGGCCAGTGACATGAGGCCTGTGTTGTGCACTGAGCCCGAAAATTGCCGACTGCACACACCAGCTCCTTCCGCGCACTTACTGCATTGCCAATTATTGCCCCTCAGCACCAGCATGCCATCACCACGCATAAGTTACCTCGGTGCTCATTTCCTGGTGCCACAGCGCATCTCGCACCTGCTGCACCGTGCATGCCGGGCAGCAAGCCCAATCTTGTTTGCCTGTCATCACTCACGCCTTTTGTGCACTTTTGACCACATGCTGCACCTTGCATGCTGTGCAGCAAGCCCAACACTCTTTGCCTGTCATCACTCACGCCTTTTGTGCAGCATTGACTCCATGCTGCACCTGCATGCTGGGCAGCAAGCCCAACACTCTTTGCCTGTCATCACTCACGCCTTTTGTGCAGCATTGACTCCATGCTGCACCTGCATGCTGGGCAGCAAGCCCAACATTCTTTGCCTTGTCATCACTCACACCTTTTGTGTAGCTTTGACCTCATGCTGCACCTGCATGCTGAGCAGCAAGCCCAGCATTCTTTGCCTGTCATCACTTACGCCTTTTGTGCAGCTTTGACCCCATGCTGCACCTGCATGCTGGGCGGCAAGCCCAACATTCTTTGCCTTGTCATCACTCACACCTTCTGTGTAGCTTTGACCCCATGCTGCACCTGCATGCTGCTTGTCATCACTCACGCCTTTTGTGCAGCTTTGACTCTATGCTGGACCTGAAGGGCAATACTGCTGTGTACCTGCTCTACGCCCATGCGCGCATCGCCGGCATTGTACGCAAGGTGCGTCCTGCCTCAATATTGGCACAGGGAATGCAGGGGAGTCAGACAGCCCTTATGGGGGTAGGTTCCGCAAAGGCGTCTGCTTAAGAGAAGGCAGGGGTGATGAGCCCGATTGTTGTGGGGCTCATTCGTGGGTCTTGTGGCCCCCAAAGATTGTACCCGTACCCAGTGTTTGAAAACGCAAGCTACGCAGGTATTTGTAACAAGGGGAGCTTAAATACATCGTAAAAATGGGAGTGTGTCATGTCATGATGGCAGCAGGCAAATGGCTTCAAGTAAGACTGCTATGGTTGACAATTCAAAAACAGGATAATCAGCAGAACATGGGGGATGTAAGTCTGCGTGTAAGCCAAGATAATGGCAGTTCAGTGAGTGCTTTGCTTCAAGCTAAGTGAAGGCATGCATTTCAGGGTATGGGATGCAGCCAATGTAGCCAAGAATACCAAGATGCAAGAATACTCGCCGTAAACATGCATTTAGAACAGTGGGCACAAAGGATGTCTAAAAAGGGTATTGCCAATGCCTTGCCACCCACCTTCAAACCTCACTTGTTCCAAAGACGATGGCTCGCCAACACATGAATTGAAATGTGCTAAGCCCGAGCCCGGACAATAAAATTCGTCCTTTACGCGTACCGCTGAGTCACCCCTCGTTCACAAGTGCGGCTTGCATGAAAGAAGCTCTTTAGCTCTGACCATCTTCTAAGTCCAACACGCACATGCACACCTCACACACGTACACACACGCACATACACACACGCACACACGTACGCACACGCACACATAAACATGCGCAAACACATGCGCACACACACATGCACACACACACAAAGAAGCTGGCCAGTCAATTGCTTCTCATATGAGGCCGCCTTCACTCCTTTATTCCGGTTGCAACCAGACCTGCTTGTACTTGACACTATGCTTTGTGTGCAGTCTGATAAAGATATTGATGCCCTCTCCGCCTCAGCTCCTGTTGTCATCGACCACCCAAGGGAGGTTGACCTTGCCATGCACTTGTCGCGCTTCCCTGAGGCTGTGGAGGACATGCTTGCGGAGTTGGCCCCCAACAGGTGAACAAGGCAATGCAAAAAAATTGCATATGAGTATGTGCCATGCAGAGTGATTACTGCAGGGTTGTATATGCCATGGAGCACATGGCATTCATGTGTCTATTTGGGTACGTGAAACGGGATTGCCTGGGCATAGGCAGTGGACTGCCACCTCAATCGCGCTTGAGATTTACAGACTTCATGAGTGCATTTGTCACTGCTTGGGAAATGGATTATCGGTAAGCATGGCATGTGGTCATGGGAGATGGGTGTTTTGTGCTCACTAAACGAATGAACAGGCACTCCAGATGCCAGCGGGTTGGTTGGCTTGAGCTGCCGCCCGCCAGTTTAATCCTCCACGTAACAAGTCGTGCCCTCGCAATCATTGCCAAACCAGCCATTTTATTTAGCCTGAGCTCCATGCCACGCTGCTCCCTCAGGCTGACGGATTACGTGTATGAGTTGTCGGAGCGCTTCAACGCATTCTACGTGGACTGCAAAGTGCTGGGCACCGAGGAAGAGGGCTCACGTTTACAGCTGGTTGAAGCAACAGCCCGTGTCATGCGCCAGTGTTTCTCATTGCTGGGCCTCACGCCCCTGTACAGGATTTAGACGGCTCAGACCTTCTCCTCTCCTCTGCTTTGCACAACCGGTTTTCCCTGGATGCAAAACCAGCAACTCAGGAAGCAGCCGTTGGTAAAGAGCGCCAGGAAAGCTCACTCGCGCTAAGCAGCAGTGGTTAAGGCTGCTCCAAAACTTACGAGCTGGGATATCTGATCATCAGATATGATAAGCATTGCGTCTCAAAGACAAGCACTGCCACAGCTGCCGGGAAGCATTCACCGCAGCTTCAATTTTATGCAGTAATTGTCATTCAAGGATGGGTAAAGTTAGGTTAGGTGAAAATTACCAGAGGGGCTATCTGAGGCCTAAAATGGGTATGGTTTTAGCATGCTCCCAGGGCATGGGCCCCATGAAGGGGCCTTTTCAAGCTTAGCATTAGATGGTAGCCCTGCTTGCAAGCTGTCCACAGCACTTGAGCTTGAAAAGGCTTGTTCATGGAGCCCGTGCCCAATGGGCCGCGGCGTGAACCCTACTTTTCGCAGCCAGATGTCCACACCAGATCAGCCACTGCAGCAAATCACATGATTTTTGGTGTTTTGGTGCTCTTGTAATAAATGAACACCATTGCAAAAGAATTGGATTGAATCCACTCAGTGGTTGGTGAGATGTGCATTTTGGGTCATTTCCCTTAAAAAAATCAGCAAAAGAGGTGCCAAAATGGGTCAAAATCCGACCCCCTTCAAACCTCAGTTTCAACATCCAATATCAATTTGCAACATAATAGCTGCTCTGATCTGAGCCAAGCTCCAGGAGTAGTGGACCGAGTCCCTGCCCTCATGTTAGAGGCCTTGAAGGTTAGGTTAGGTTAGGTTACATAGCTGTATCCGCCGAACGAGCTCGTTCGGCCCTCGAGGGCAGCTTAGCTGAAGCCTGGAAGGCCTGCAACCCTAAACCAAAACTAAAGCGCTCAAATCAGGTGAAAGGTAGTGTCTGGAAGCCAGATGTTTTGGAGAATAGCAAGACTGAAAACCGGAAGAAGTTTGAAGGCAGTTCACGAGCGCGCAAGGGCAAGATCACAACAACGGAAGAAAATAGATGAAGGCTCACTGACTAGCTACTACAACCAACCAGCTGCCAGAGCGCTCGCACGTTTGCGAGCCAGCCCACAAGCGCGCTCTCGAAGGTTTCCTTGTCTTGATGGATCTCCATAGTCTTGTGATGGGGGAGTCCCGGTCGCCTCTTTGTCGGCGTCAATGATGTGAGCCTGCGGCGTTGCTCTTGTTGCTTCTCCTCTAGTTGTGGTTGCTGCTGCTGCTGCTGTTGTCGCTGCAGTTCCCTTGGCTGCTATCGCTGCTGCTGTTGCTCACTTTGTTGTTGTTGCTGCTCCTGCTGCCCCCTCTGCTGCTGCTGTTGCTGTTGTCGCTGCTGCTGCTGCTGTTGCTGATGCCATAGCAGATCATACTGCTCTCCATAATTATGGGGAGACACAACCTTTTCAAAGGATCACAAGGATAGGCCCTTCAGTCGACAAGTTTACAAGTTAAAGTTTGACCTTCAGCCAGGTAGTTTGACTGTTCAGGTAAGTTTACAAGTTCAAGTTTGACCTTCATCCAGGTAGTTTGACTATTCAGGTTGCTGTTGAACACCAGCCATCAAAAAAACATCCATAAGCTCTGAAATAAAACGATAGGAATCATTAGTTTGTTTCTGGAAAAATTGAAGACATCCTCGGAAGAAGCTTGGGAGACATAAAAAGCTCCAGTCTGATTGACAATAATTTTGTGTGCCTGTGGTAAATAGTGAAACAAGTCTGCAAATTGAAGCCTCAAAGAACACATTTGCAAGCAAGGACACAGGAAAAGAGCGTGTTTTTCGTCTTTCGTCTTTAATTGCCTGCAAGCCACAAGTTTACAAGTTTAAGTTTGACCTTCAGCCAGGTAGTTTGACTGATCAGGTTGCTGGTGAACACCAGCCATAAAAAAACATCCATAAGCTCTGAAATAAAACGATAGGAATCATATCACAGGTACCATCATGATTTTCCCAGCTTCTTGTCTCGACACGCAGCACATGGGAATGTAACCTGAAATGTGCCACGTTGCGCTGTGTTTGCTTGCCCAAATCCAGATGCAGATATCTAAATACAGAAAAAGGCGGTCCATCTGTTTGTTTGTTACATGACGCGAGCGGACACAGCAATGTCCTTAAGGCAGGCAAGGCAGAAGAGCTGAAAACGCTAGGAAAAGGAGAACTGCCAGAAAAGCCAACTAGCTAAGAGGGCGCCCCCAAGGCTATACGAGGACAGCTCAGGCTAGGGCTACCAGTTGGCCCGTGG
>LFCJ01000237.1_pt1 | contig 32812 bp, 31 predicted proteins | sample 643141 | NCBI WGS metagenome assembly LFCJ01 (sample SAMN03766243, study PRJNA286221) | soda lake metagenome | biome: soda lake; feature: Kulunda steppe; material: water; isolation source: sample B1-Br-g2 brine of Lake Bitter-1 | place: Russia: Kulunda steppe | collected 2010-07
AGAGCGCGCCAACGAGGAAGGCCCCCAGGGCAATCGGTGCGGTCGTGCCGATGGCACCGAACTTATCGAGACTCTCCTTGCCGAGTTTGAGGATGATGATGCCGGCGGCCATAAAGAGCAGCCCCTTGTAGAGGATGTGGTTGAACAGGTGGGCGAAGCCGCCGGCGACGCCGAGCGTCGAGCCGATGCCGATGCCGGCGAGCATGAACCCGACCTGGCCCTGGATGTGATAGGAGAGCAGTCGGCGCATATCTTTCTGGGCTAACGCGTAGCCGGCCCCGTAGATGGCCATCGCCCCGCCCATGTACGCCAGGTAGAGGTTCCCCTCCGGGAACGCCCGGTAGAAGGCGTAGACGGCGGTTTTCGTCGTATAACACGCCAGGAAGACCGAGGTGGCGACGTTCGGGCTCGGATAGGTATCGGGCAGCCAGCTGTGGAGGCCGATCATCGCCGTGTTGACGCCGATGCCGAGGCCAGCGATCAGCGCCGGAATCGAGAAGCTGACGCCGGCCAGGGCAACCTCGAGGCCCGAGATGTTACTCTCGGTGAAGTGTAAGGCACTCGCGCCGGTATCCGGTGCCCCGTAGAACAGGTAGAGGACGATGCCGGCGATGAGCAAGCTGCCGCCGATGGCGTGGGCGAGTGCGTACCGGTAGCCCGCGCGGATCGCCGCACCACCGGAGAGCCAGACGAAGATCGTACTCGCGATGGCCATCGCCTCCCAGCCGACGACGAGGCTGAGCCAGTCGCCGACGGTGACGGTCCACAGCGAGGCGGTGACGTAGCCAAGTCCCCACATGAGGTGGCGGTTGCTCGTCTCCGTGAAGTAGGCGTAGGCGACCGCGGACGCGCCGAAGCCGCCAAAGATGATCGCCATGAGCTGCGTGAAGCCATCGACCTCGAGTAGCAGTAACTCGAAGCCCATGAACGTCGTCGTCGGGCCCGTCCCCTCGGGGACGAACAGACCCCAGGCGACGACCGCCAGCAGGGAGACGGTCGCAACGCCGTGGGCCAGCCGCCTCGAGAGCAGCGGAACGGCCAGGAGTGCGAGGGCGACGATCAGTGCCGGCGGCACCGAGAGGAGTTCATTCATTCAGCGTCACCTCCCCGGCATCCGCGACGATTCCCTCGATCAGGTCGAAAAAGACCATATGGTCGGGGACGATACCGAACAGGATCGCGAGCGTCACCGTCGTCATCAGTGGCACGAGCATCAGTGGCGTCGTTTCGGTGAACCGGCCCGTCGGGCGGTCCCAGCCGTCGCTCGGCGGGAGTTCGACGTGGCCGTGTCCGTGGTGGTCGTCGTGGTCGTCTTCGTCGGCAGCATGATCGTTGTGATCGTCTTCCTCGTTGTCGGTCTCGTCGTCATCGCCGTCGTCGACCGTCCCGCCGTCGGCACGATAATCGATCGCTTTGGCCGGCTTGCCGCCGAACGGTGACTCGAGGACGGGTTTGCCGCCGTGGTCGTCTGCGGTTTCGAAGAAGGCGGTGTAGATGATCGGCCAGAAGTAGGCGACGTTGAGCGCCCCGGAGGTGACGAGCACGGCGGGCACGAGCAGGTTGCCGGCCTGTGCGCCGCCCCAGATGAGGTGCCACTTGCTGACGAAGCCGGCGAGGATCGGAATGCCGGCCATGCTGAACGCAGCCAGCGAGAACGCAGACATCGTAACCGGCATCCGGCGGGCGACGCCGGGCATCTCGCTTATGTACTTGACCTCGAGTTGGACGTACAGCGCCCCGGCACAGAGGAACAGCGTGAGTTTCGCGAACGCATGGGCCGGGATGTGCAACAGCCCGCCGGTGAGCGCCATCGGCGTTAACAATGCCATTCCCAGCACGATGTAGGATAGCTGGGCGATCGTCGAGTACGCAAGCCGCGCTTTGAGGTTGTCCTGTCGAAGCGCGAACAGACTCGCGATGATGATCGTGGCTCCCGCAAGCGTCGCCAGCGGAACGCCCATGCCGATTGCGGCGACCGTTTCCGGGCCGAACACGTCGATGACGGTCCGGGCGACGCCGAACGCGCCGGCTTTGACGACCGCCACCGCGTGCAGCAGTCCGGAGACCGGCGTCGGCGCGACCATCGCACTCGGCAACCAGGCATGGACCGGCATGACACCGGCTTTCACCGCGAACCCGCCAGCGAGCAAGGCGAAGGCCGCACGTGCAAACCACGGATCGTCGTTCGCGACGGTGGCGAGTCCTTCGATGCCACCGCGGGTGAACTCCACCGAGCCGGTCAACACGAAGATGGCGACCATCCCGCCGAAGACGGCGAGGCCCCCAGAGAGGGCGTAGGCGAGGTACTTGTAGCCGGAGACGCGGGCCTCGACGGACTCGTCGTGGGCGACGAGCGGGTAGGTCGCGAGGGTGAGGATCTCGTAGAAGACGAGCAATACGAAGATGTTCGAGGCGAACGCCACGCCCAGTGCCGCGCCGACGCTCGCACACAGCATGGCGAAAAAGCGCGTCTGGTAGGGCTCGTGATGCCCGCGCATGTACCCGATACTGTAGATCGCGGTCAACACGTAGAGGCCACTCGAGACGAGCGCGAAGATCATCCCGAGGGCGTCGGCTCTGAGGATGAGGTCGATTCCGTCGACGAACGTCCCGAGATCCGTCTCGTAAACTGTGCCCTCCAAGACGCCGGGAGCCATGCTGGCGACGATCCCGAACATACTGACCGCGGCGAGCAGCGACCACGCCTCGCGGACGTTCGGGCGACTCTTCGAGAGGAAGATCAGCCCGATGGCGACGAGGGCGACGAGGAGTGCTGCACCCGGCCGGATCGACTGGACGGTCGTCGTGCCCTGCAGGACGGCCTCAGTCATCGTCACCACCCGAGTTCGAAGACGTGGTATCGTCGGCGGCGATCGCGGCCTCGATCTCTCGCGTGTCCAGCGTGCCAAACTCCGAATAGAGCCGGATCGTAAGCGCGAGCGCAAGCGCCGTCAGCGCCACGCCGACGACGATCGCAGTCAACACGAGGACGTGCATCAACGGGTTGGAGTGGGGCTCGGCGAAGCCGTCGGCCAGAATCGGCGGGCTCGATCCCTCGACGTAGCCGATGGTGACGAGCATCAGGTAGACCGCGATCTGGGCGAAGTTGAGCCCGATGATCTTTTTGACCAGGTTCGGGTTGTCGATCATCATGTAGATCCCGATCAGGAACAACGCGAACGACGTGAAATAGTAGTGATAGGCTTCGATCATGCGGATTTCCCTCCAGTCTCGAGTCCGGCGGCGAGCCAGACGATGAGGCCGATGATGACGCCACAGACGAGCGCGGCGATGGCAACCTCGACCAGTTTGACCATGTTTTCGACCGACAGCGGCCAGACGAACAGCTCGAGAACGTCGCCGCCGAGTGCGACCGCACCGAAGGCGACGCCGCCGAAGATCGCAGCACCGAGGACGAATAGCCCGGCGAGCGCTCTGGCGTCGAGCCACTGCTGGGTGGGTTCGAAACCGAAGGCCATCGCGATCAACACGACCGCCGAAGCGATGACGACCCCACCCTGGAACGCCCCGCCCGGCAAACTCGTCCCGAACAGGGTCAGGTAGATCCCAAAGGCGACGACGAAGGGAGTCACCGTCCGCGCGGCCGTCTTGACCACCGGGCTCTCGACGACGTTCGTCGTTGCCTCGAGTTCGCCGCCGGTGACTGCCGAATCAGCGATCGAGGCTTCCTCTGCGGCGTCGCTGTCGATTCCAGGCTGGTCGGGGGATTGGTCTTCGGCCGAGTAGCCGTGGACGTCCTCCGTTTCGGCGGCCTCGGCGTCGTGCCCGCCGTTGGGTTCCGGCTTATCGGCCGTCATAGGATATCCTCCCGTTTGAGCACGATCAGGATGCTCACCGCCGCCGCAAACGCGACGATGAGCTCACCCAGCGTGTCCAGTCCGCGGTAGACGACGAGCACCGCCACGACGGCGTTCGGGAAGCCAGTTTCCTCGAGTGTCTGTTCTAAGTAGTAGCCATAGGGAGTCAACTCGCCGTTGGCGTAGGTTTCGGAGACTGCGGGCGCGTCGGCGGCCCCGACCGGGTCGAGGCTGAGGAACGTGTAGGCCAGTGGCACCGCGAGCCCGCCGACGATCACGAGCGCAGGGATATTTATCGGGCGGAATCGTCGTTCCGTCCCGCCGTCGGTCGTGGCCTCGTCGTTCCCACGGCTCAGTCCCACGGTCTTTGCGATCGTGATCATGAACAGCACGGAGGTAACGCCCGCGCCGACCGCAGCTTCGATCAGCGCCACGTCGGGTGCAGCGAGCAGGACCCAGATCACCGCGATGCCGAGTGTCAGTCCGGCGAAAGTAACGATCGCGCCGATGACGTCCTCGGCGAACGCCACGAACAGCGCCGCGATCACGACGAACGCGATCAGTCCGAGCTCTAAGGCGATCATCGCGATCCCTCCCGGTCGTCGGCCGTCCAGACGTCGATGCCCTTGCTGTAGGCGGCCCGGGTGATCGCGTGGGCCGCCGTCGGATTGGTGTAATAGATGAACACGATCAACAGTGTCGCTCTGAGGATTTCGCCGGCGGTGCCGAAATACAGCGCAACGGCGAGGATCGAAAAGCCCGCGCCGAGCGTGTCGGCTTTCGTCGCCGCGTGCGAGCGCGTGTAGACATCGGGTAACCGAAGCATCCCGACCGCCGCGACGAACGTAAAGAAGACGCCGATGGCGGCGAAGACGACGATCAATCCGGTGAGTATCATCGCCACTCCACCCCCTCGGTGTCGTACGTGAATCGACCGACGACGAGGCTCAGGACGAAGTTGAGCAACGCGTAGACGATCGCGATATCCAGATACTCCGGCCGGTCGAGACCGGCGGCGATCAGCGCGAGCACCATCACGATGCTCGTCCCGATGACGTTCACCGCCATGACGCGGTCGTGGGTCGTCGGCCCGGCAATCACGCGATAGAGCACCATCGTCGCCAGGACGACGACGACCGCCGCCGCGCCCAGCAGGATCGTCCCTGCAAGCTCACTCATCGGTCTCACCCCCGGCGGGGGTCGTCTCTGAGTGCCGGTCGAATCCGCCGTCGGCGACCACCGGTTCGCCGGCGTCGTCAGGGGCCGCCGGACCGGCTATGGGTTCGTAGTCGCCTCGAGCGCCGGGGCTGGGAATGTCGGCCTGCTCACGCCCGTAGAACAGGTACCTGACGGGGCGTTCGTGGACGCCGTCGAGGACGTCCTGTCGCGAACCCGGGGTGAGCGAGTGGACGAGGACGTGATGGCCCGCAGCATCCACGGTGAGCGTCCCCGGCGTCAACGTGATGCTGTTCGCGAAGGCGGTCACGGACATCCCGCTCCCGACGGCCGCGTCGACGCGGTCGAGGCCCGGATCGATCGGCAGCCGTGGGTGCAAGACGACGTAGGCGAACAACACGTTCGCCTTCGTGATCTCCCACAGCAGGTAGGGGACGAAGTACGCCCCTCGAGCGACCGTCCCGGCGACCGAGCCGAGATTCGGCGTCGTCTCGAAGGCGACGTTTCGCAACAGCGCCGCGGCGATGAGTCCCGTGAGGACCCCCGAGGCGAGCGCAAACGAGTACGTCGGGCCGCCAAGTGCGATATAGAACCCGAAGGCGACGATGCCGATCACCCCCGCCCGCAACAGTTCGTCGGCGGTCGGTCGCCAGCCGCCCGATTCGACCGGCGCGCGTTCGAACTCGACGCCCGTCCCCTCGAGGATCGATTCGAGTGACTGGAGCGTCGGAGCCGTCGCATCGAGCGAGTAGTCGGGATCGAGGACGATCCGATCGATGCCGTGCTCGCGCGCGTACTCGAGAAACAGGTCGACGTGTTCGGGCGGACCAGCGATGTACCGATCCGTCCCCAACAGCGCCGTCCGCACGACGAAATCGTCCGAGCCGGCTTCCCGGGCTCGTTGCTCGGCTCTGGCGAGGATCCGTTCGTCGGCCTCGGGAGCCTCGTTATCGACGTAGTGGCCCGGAACCGTCCGAACGAGGTGAATCGAAGTGTCGTCCGCCCGCGCCAGCGAGACGGCATGAGAAACCGTCTCCTCGAGCGTTCGCGAGGGTGCGACTGGAACGAGGACGCCGCCGCTGTCGGTCATATCGACCACCCCTGGAAGCGAGTGTCGCGATCGGCCGTAGCGACGGCTCGTGGATGCCTCGGCCGGGCCCACACCGTCGAAACCGGTCGCCCGGTCGTCGCGGACATCCGTCCAGATGGCCGGTGATTGGGACACATGGCTCTGTTTTCGTTAGTCGACCCAAGCGTCACCCATAGGAAAACTATTTCGTTATCCGCCAGATGACATCCTCCCCGTAGTGAACGACGGGGTTTCCTCTCCGACGTGGGAGTCTCAGCCGGTCTACGACTCCCCGGAGGCAACATTCCCGTCACGGTGGACGGTACTCGGGTCTGTGCGCTGTTCGTTGGGACTTTCCCTCGCGGGAGAGCGTGGTGACTCCAGCCATTCGTGGCTGTCCCACTGGAACCGCACGGGCCGTGCCATCGGCCTGACTGCTTGCTCTGTGTGCCGCTCTAGGAACGTTTCTGACGCCGTGAGGTCGGCGTGGCCCTCGAACCCACACGGACAGGTGAGTGTGTCCTGATGCCGTGTCGTCCGATCTGTCGACCCGCACTGCGGACACTCTTGACTGGTCCACGCTTCCGACCGAACCTCGACCGAGATACCGTATTCCTCGGCCGTGCAGGCCAATCGCTCGGTGAACTGCTTGAACGCCCAGAAGTTGTGGGTTTTGGCGTTCGTCTCGACCGACCAGTGCGTTTCCAACACGTCGGTCAAGCTACCGATATACACGGTATCCACACCTTCGGCGTACAGTCGTTCGATCAAGTCACGACACAGGGCTTCTTGTGCGTGGTCGCGGCAACGGGTTCGCTTGCGGTACAGTCGCCGGATACGCTTGCTACTGTATCGCCCCTCCTCGAGTTTGGACTGTAGCCGGGCGATCTCTGCGGTCGTTTCACGGAATCGCTGGAACAGCGTGCGACCTTCGTACAGATATTGCTCGCCGGTCGTTGTAGTACAGGCAACGAGATTGTTCGCACCAATATCCAGAGCGGCCGTCTCGTCGGCCAGTGGAGTCACCTGTGCATCAGCAGAAACAGTCACAGGCTGCGAAGCTCGGAACGTGCTATCAGTCTCGTCGTACCACAGTTCTAGTCGGCCTTGGTCCTCGTACTTAGGCCAGTTTGGGTCACCAACGATTTCTAGCCGGAGACGGCTTTTCGGGCTGTTGTGCCTGTCCCGGAGGTCTTTTCCGACGACCATCTCAAGTCGGGAGCGGTCGCCCCATTCGACGGTGTATGCGTCCTTTCGAACGACGCCTTTGAGCACACGTCCGTCGTCTTCGTTGCCACGGAAGCCTGGGGGTTCTGGGTGTTTCGTAACCGACGTATTCGACTCATCGTAGTACGCCTTCTTGTTCTTGAAGAACCCGCGCCACGCTTCACTGTTAGCCCGGCGGACAGTCTGAGCAGTGGACGCGGCGAGAACGGCTTTGTATTTCCCTTCGAGAGCGCCGGTATCGGCGTCCCACACGTCTCCTTCAAAGCCGTCTTCGTCGTTGTAGCGCATGAGGCGCTGATAATTGATCTCGTTCCAGAGAGCAGCGGAAGCGTCCAACAGGTCGCGTAGCACTCGCTCATCGTCGTCGGTGAGCGGTCGCACGGCGAACGTATTGGTACGCTTCATCAGCCACTCCAGTATACATTCGCTTCGGTCTTGAACGTCAGCCATCCACGGTGAAAGTGAAACTCATCGCCTGCCTCGTTGGAGACTTACGACCAGCAGTAACACGAAAGTTTCTCACCAGAGCGTACGCGATTCACTCCCGCCCTGCTCAGTCCTCGGTTCCGACTGAGCGTCGGAACCCTCGTCCTTCGCGGGAAGGGTGGGATTTTCTCGCTGAATCAAGATAGCACGGAATCTCAACAAATCCGACCTCGTGCTCGAATAATAGTTCGTATTATCTCGCCATAGTTATCCAGAATGTAACGGTAACTCGGTTGTAACTGGTCATTTGTGAAGTGACCGTCGCCCGCTCGCGTCGTGACGGGGTCACCAGAAGGGGTTCGTGCGTCTCCCGCGAGTTCGATCGCCGATGAGTTCGAGACCGTCCTACCGGCGCACTCGTTTACAGGCTGTCGAGGCGAATGCCACGGGGCTTGACCCGAGTTGGTTCACGTGACGATCAGATAGACGCCGTAGACGATCGCCGCGACGATCGCGAGCGTGATCGCCATGCTGACCAGCCACGAGAGAAAGCCGAGTACGAGCGATACGATCTCGATCACCACGAAAAAGGCGATGAGCGCGACGACCGCGAGACCGACGAGCCGGAGGGCATCTGTCATAGGTATATCAAACTACCGTGGCCAGTGAGTAAGCTGTTACGGTGGCCGCCGAACCTGTCCTTGGAGTCTCGTCGCAACGCTATCGTACCCGCTCGAACGACCGCCACTATTCATCCACGCTCGCACTGTCGACGACTGCATGCCCGTCACCGAATCCGACGCGGAGATCGTACTGCTCGAAGGCGCACGCACGCCACACGGGACCTTGCTCGGCTCCCTCGCCGACGTCGAGAGCGTCGAACTCGGTCGGACGGCCCTCGATGGGTTGAGGGCACGCCTCGAGCGTACCGCTGTCGATTGGGTCTGTCTCGGCAACGCCATCCAGGCCGGCATCGGGCAGGTCCCCGCCAGACAGGTCGTCGTCGAGTCGGCGCTGGCGAACGAAACGCCCGTAACGACGGTAAACGAGGCGTCGGGCTCCGGGCTCCGTGCGATTGCCCTCGCCGCCGACCGAATCGACGCCGGCCGCGCCGACGTCGCGATCGCCGGCGGCTTCGAATCGATGACCAACGCGCCGTGGATCTTGCCCGACTACCGCGAGGGCAAACGCTACGGCGACGTCACGGTCAAAGACTCGATGCTACTCGACGCGCTCTGGGACGTCAATCTGGACGTCCATATGGGCGAGATCGCCGAACGGCTGGTCGACCGCGAGAGAATCAACCGGGACGAACAAGACGAGTACGCAATCGAGAGCCACCAGTTCGCCGCCGAGGCCATCGCCGACGGCGCGTTCGACGCCGAGATCGTTCCCGTCGAAACGAACGGCGAGACCGTCGACGAAGACGACGGCCCACGCCCCGACTCGACGCTCGAGGACCTCGCCGGCCTCGAGCCCTCCTTTCGAGCCGACGGAACGGTTACGCCCGCAAACGCCTCGAAACTCAGCGACGGAGCCGGCGTCGTCGCACTGGCCGACAGCGAGGCCGCGGCCGACCACGGCCTCGAGGTGATGGCCAGGCTGGTCGACTACGCCGTTTCCTACCGCGAGCCAGACGAATTCAACGAGGCAGTCGCCGACGTCACCGCCCGACTGCTCGAGCGAACCGGCGTCGACGCCGACGACGTCGACGCCTTCTGGCTCAACGAGGCCTTCGCCGCCCAGTCGGTGTACGTCATGGACCGGCTCGACATCCCTCGAGAACGCATGAACCCCCACGGCGGAGCGGTCGCCTTCGGACACCCCATCGGTGCCTCCGGCGGGATGCTCGCGGCCAGTCTCGCGTACCAGCTTCGCGAGGATCCGGCCGTCGAGCGCGGGGTCGTCGGGATGAGCATCGGCGGCGGCGGAGCGATCGCCGCACTGCTCGAGTCCGTCTGAACGCCGCAATCGACCGGCAATCAGTCCCGTCGAGTAATGTGAAACGGAAGCCCCTCGACGCCGTCCCGTTGGAAGGCGTCGATCGCCGCGTTCACTTCGTGGTACTCTAAGATGTTCTCCTGGATCATCCGCTCGATGATGTCGGCACGGAATCGCAGATCGTCGTAGATTTTTCGGGTGTCCGGATACCCCAGCAGGGTTGCGATCTGTGACTCGAGGACGTAGGAGTTGTTCATCCCCTGGAAGACGATTTCGTCCTCGACGGGATCCCAGTAAAACACCTGTCTGGTGACGACGCCCTCCATCTCCTCCGAGTAGCCTTCGATCTCCTGGACGCTCGTCACCCGACGCAACACGTCGTCGCCCTGTTTGACCCGGTTCTGGAACAAGGCGACGTCGGCGTTGTCCATGAACGTCTCCGGGACGTTGATCGGATCGCCGGTAAACCGCTGGATCATCGAGACGATATCGCTCGCGTGGAAGGTCAACATCACGGGGTGGCCGGTCTGAGCTGCCTGAAACGCCATCCGGCCCTCCTCACCACGAACCTCACCCACAACAATGTACTCGGGACGAGACCGCAACGCGGCCTCGACCAGTTTGAACATGTCGACGTCGACGCTGTCCTCGCTCTCGCTTTCGCGTGTCAGCAGTTGCTGCCAGGTGTCGTGTGGCGGGAGCACCTCGGCGGTGTCCTCTGCGGTATAGATTTTCGAATCTCGTGGGATGAACGACATGATCGAGTTCAGCGTCGTCGTCTTCCCCGACGCCGTCTCGCCGACCACGAACACCGTTCGCTCGTTCTCGAGACACAACCAGAGATACGCCGCCAGTTCCGGCGAAAGGGTGCCCCAGTTGGTGATCTGGTTGACTGACAGCGGTACCTCGCTTCCCTGACGGATCGTCAGCGAGGGCCCCTTTACCGAGACGTCTTCGCTGTAAATGACGTTCAGACGCGACCCGTCGGGTAAGGTAGAGTCGATAATCGGTTCGGCGTCGGTCATCGGGTTGCCGATTCGCTCGCCCATATTCGACAGCCAGTTGTCGAACTCCTCGGGTGTCCCGAAATCCACGGTCGTTTCGACCATGCCGAAGGTCCCGTGGTCGACGTAACACTCGCTGGGGCCGATGACGTGGATGTCCTCGTTCTGTGAATCACGCATCACCGGCTCGAGCGGCCCCAATCCGACGATATCCCGATTGAGCCGGTAGCGAATGTTCTCGTAGGTCTCTTGGGACACCTCGTGGACCCCGGGATGGAACTTGATTTTAGCCTGCTCGAGTACGTTCTCGGGCTCTTCGCCTCTAATGTGGGTCGTCTCGGCCAGCAACTCTTCGATCCGGTCGCCGTACTCCGCGTCGCCTTCCGGCGCTTTTACCGAGGTACTCTTTCGTAGCAATGAGTCCTTGACTAATTCAAAGACGCTTTGTTCGTCTTCTGAAAGTACCGGCTCGACAGCATAGTACTGCATTTTGGTCCCAACATCGCCATAAATATGGCTAAAAATCGGCCCACCAACCGGATAAATAAGATTCGGGTGGGCCGACTCATGGTCCGACGTTGGCTCATCGACTAACATTGGAAATTCGCCGGTTATTTGTCCAAACTTTTTCAAATGTTCCCGAAGATGTGGCCGACGAGCAGCAAGCTCCTGTAACTCATCGGAGGGCTTTGGTGTTCCCATCTCAGTCATGTATCGAACACCTTTTATGCAACACTGCGGTTTTCGATTACGATTCCAACGCCCGACCGAACGGAGTAACCAACCCGGTCACCAACCTGTTCGCCCATCCCCGCAAACCGTTTGACGAACAGCTGCCGACGAATGTCGTTACCAACTTCGATCATTTCGAGTTCAATGTAGACGTCGGCGATCGACCGGAAGGGTCCGATCGCCTCATCGCCAACAGTCGAGGGGTCAACCGTGAGGATGATAACCTTCCCCTGGGAGATGATGTTCCGGAAAAACGAGATGATCTCTAGGGCAGCCTGACGCTCCTCGTTCTGTCGGACGAGTGCTTCGAACTTCGGATCGTTTCGCAAAATTGCATCGAACGTGTCGATGATGATGACGTCCGCAGACCAGAGCGTTTCCTCGTCCATCAGGTCGTTCAACAACTCCTGTCGGTTTGTTTCTTCATCAGAAGAGCGCAACACGCCGCCACCGCTGTCCAAGTCGCCGTGGAGAAACAACATGTTCTCGAATAGGAGGTGCTCTTCGACGTTGTAGTTCAACGAATCCATCTGATCTAGAAAGCCCCGTACCTCAAGTTCGGTCGAGAGAAAGGTCACGGACTTACCCGTCTCACAGAGTCCATAGGAAAAGCGCTGTGAAAGAGCACTCTTTCCCGCACCGTAGTCGCCTTCCATCAGAACGATGCTGCCACTGGGAACGCCGCCACCTAGCTCTTTGTTTAGTCGGTCACGATCGTCCAGTCCGAGCGAAAAGATGTTGCGGAGATTCTTTGCCATTGAGGTCACCTATGAGCACGGGAATCGGGAGAGAACAATGATTGAACAAGTTCCAATTTCCACGGTTCGAGGGTGTCTTCATCATTGGGGTCCAATAATGGTTTGACCGATTTGCCTGCCCACTCGAATTTGGTTTCCTGGGTCGTGACCATTGGCGATTCCTGTCCAATTCTATCGCCATCTGAGCCCTCTTGACTTGTCCGAAGTTCGACACCGGACTCCGAAAGCACAATATCAGAATCGACCCAGATCATCCCGTCACCGTCAGTGTTGACTGTCGCTTGCGGAACCTCTGTGGTCTCATCATCGGTCGTCTCTTCGATTGCGATTTTGTGGGCGCCGGCATCCCTCTGTGTTCCTGAAGCGGCGTCTGTTTCTGAGTCGAGTTTAAACGGGTCATTTTCACTCTCAAGACCGCTGGCCGTTCGGTCCGCATATGTCAGTTCTGTTGGAATCTCGTCTGCCGCCGCTTCGGGAGTACCAACCCTGGACGCGACTTTTTTTTCGAGCCAGTCATCATATGGTGGCTGGCGTTTCGCCGGCGTCGCAATTTGTTCAATCCACCACAGACTCCGGGCGTGATCGATCCCAAGCGACGACTCCGCATCAAGGCCCTCAACTTTCGGGCCGCCATCGAAGCCGTTCAACAACCGCTTGAGATACGAACAGACCGGATCGCCAATCCACCCGAGCGAACCGTACAGTTCGATCGTCTGGGCGGCCCCGTCGATACCTGCTTCAGCCACCAAATAATCAAGCCAGTCCATGACAATGAACTCGGTATCGTACTCTGAAGGGACGCACTCGAGGTATGGCCGTCCGCCATCGTCCCACGGGAACGGAGGCGACGTCTCTGGTTTCGTGGTACCCGCACCATCCAAGGCATCAGTGTCCGCCACATCTTCTGTTGGGGATCCCACGTCGGCCGTTGAAACTGGATCGTCGAGCACCTCGTCGTCAAATTCGTCGGCGCTGCCGTTCTCCAGGTCTTCGTCGAAGCCACCAGCCTCGAAATCCTCCTCCGTCCCCTCATTTTCAAGGGCATCCTCCTCGGCTTCGTCGTTGGTCGACTCGTCCCACTCGGCGTCACCGGATTCGTACTCCGCTTTTAATTCGTCGAACGAGAGTTCGCCATCCGAAGCAGTGTCTTCAGTGTCGTCGACTCCTTCGTCCTCATCGAGATCATCGAAGTCGTCTTCGAAATCGTCATCGAGTCCATCGTCGATGATATCCTCATCGAGAAACGCTTCGGCTTCGGTACTTGTGATATCATCGTCGATCTCTTCTTCAGTGCTTTCGTTGGTATCACCATCACTATCGAATAGGCTCTGACCGCCGAAATTGCCCGTTCCCGACTCTTGATTAAACGTATCGCTCAATGAATCTCCTTCGACGAACGGGTTGACTCCCTGTGTTACCATTTCGTACACCTCGAGGAGTTGTCGAATGTTTTGCTCGATCTCCTCGAGAGATTCACTGATTTGTTCGTTCTCGCTTTGAACCGTATTTACTGTCGAGGAGAGCGACCCGACTTCGTTTTCCATCTCATTGACCCGTGACTCGATTTCGCTCGAATAGTTCGCTCCCCCGCTGTCTTGCATGGCCATTCGGTTGCCACTACCTGTTTCATTTTCCAGAAATTCGTCGTCACTATCGCCACCCAAATCGTCGCCACCGAATTCATTACCGTTACCAAAGAGATCTTGATCACTAAACTCCTCACCACCGCTATTATCGTTGAGAAAATCGTCGTCGTTCGTATCACCGAAGATGTCGTCGCCGCCTTCGAGTCCGCCGTCGTCCTGACCTGACCCGTTGCTGTCGGCGCCAGGAAGGAGTTCTGTTTCACTGATACTCCCTGTAAGATTATTCTCACCTGAGCTCATACTTTGGGAGTCATCCGATTCACCCTTGTCTCCCAGCAAATTACCGATTATTGATAGTAGCACAGTCACCACCGAATAAATCGTACTGTCGGGCTAACCGCTCGTAGTGCTGCTCGCGTGGGGGGGATAATCCGCGTATAGCAGCAACGGATTCTCATTCGTGATTATAATATAATGCAGCATATTAAGTCATTTCGGCCAGCATGATGGATCGTTGATCGGTTGATATCGACATTACCAATAGTGTGTATACGAATTTTCGAGGTTGAACCAGGGCAAAAGCTTCATCTCTGTCTGCGTTAATGTTCCTCTAGCGGACAGGTCATGACAGATCGCAACCCTAAGAAAGACCCGAAAGAGAACGCGGATGTTCCACCCGTTCTTCCAAGCGAACAACCAACAGGCTCCGACGGGGGCGGAGTTCTCAATCCAGAGGAACTCGACATCACTGAAAGTCCATACGTTGCCGAAGTTTCGGATGGTCGGTACGTCGTCTCCGCGGACCGAACGCCACCGAACCCGAAACCCGACTCACAGTCAGGGGCACGATCAGCCTCGGTCGCCGATTCTCACGAGCAACCAGAGACGGTCGAAGACACCATATCTGAACCCACACCATCTGGAGGGACGACTAAATCAGCCGGACACAACAGTCCAGGTGCTGCGCGATCAGTTCTTGCAGCCGAACTCGAACGAACTAACGCCCGCTACGCCGTGGACATCGTCTCGCGACTCGAAGGAGCTGACGTCAGACATCGGACAACCTCGGAGGACATCGTCGGTACGTTCGATAATCTCGTTCTCTGGTATGCACAGAACGTGGCAACCGAGACACCGACCCAGCGCACTGCGACGTTATTACTCGATCGCTCCGAATTTTCTGCACCACTTTCACCCCAACAGATCCGTCGAACCGCAAAGCAGCATGGACTCACCCGCTCAAGCACGATCGGCGACTTGCTCGACGCACTGGATTGACGTCCTCCCGCGTCTTCAGGCGCGGGAATCCCACGGCACCGCACCGCTGGATTGGGATATTACGGTTTGCAGTCTACCACTTGTTCCCTCGGTTGGAATCCGTGAGACAAGTCATATAATAGTGTTCTAGATTAGGATCGAAATATATTGTCTAGGATAGGGAGCAGTCACTTGAAATTACCCGTTGAGGAACATAACGGCCGCCATAAACAACGAGAGAAATACCGTATATCCAAAAAGGACTATGCCACTGTGGATTGATTCAACGCCGCGTGAGGACCGATAAAATTGGGATGGGCCTGAACACATACCGAACATTAGTGCTGGTTTCGTTATCATGCTTGTGGCCACAGCCGATCCTGCAACTACCCGCGTTCGTGAGACAGATTTGTTCGTTCCGTGGGACGTTTGACCTCCATTGAGGTCGCTGTCCACCCCCTGTCCCCGGTCACCCGAGGACACCAGCTGTCACCAGTTCCTATTCGTCCACTCCCGTCTCCCCCGAGACTTCGGCATCCGCAGGGAGGATTAGTCTGCGATCATTGGGAACTCTCCAGATTAGGGGTTCGATTAAGGGTATCAATTATAGCTGGGTGAGTATTACCCCCTTTCAGACGAAAGCCGCTAGACGGGGTGCAATTATAGGTACCAGATACTGACTGATTATAATAATACGCTCTTGTGTAGCACTTTGTTAATTTCACAGGGTTGCTCGGATGGCGTGTTTGAACGCTTCTCTTCCCGGTTTCCGCAGTAGCTCTCGTCGAAGTTGGAACGCTCGGAGATACTGTGTGAGCTTGTCTTTTGAGATGCCTCGATGAGACGAGAGCCACGGTCGCAGCAGCGATCCGTGGCACTCGCAGGTGTTGACGTGAACGTCTTCGTCAGCGTATTCGCCGTCGCCGTGGACGACGCATTCGACCGCGAATACGTCGTCCTCGTTTAACGGTTCGTAGGCACGAAATCCGTCAGTGTAGACGGTCAGTGGCCCCTTCTCGCGGTTTGCGAGAAGGAGCCGAATCATCGATTCGGTGGCTGATTTCGCAGGGATCACATATCGGTTACCGGTGCCACGATCGACAATCGTGAACACCGGCGGTTTGTCTTGGTCATAGGATCCTCGCCCACGCGTGGACAGGCCACGCGAGCGCGATTGTCGATCGCGCTCGCGGCCTTTCAGGCCTGCAGAAACGTAGACTTCGTCGATTTCGACCGGTCCAACGAGGTCAAGCGAAGGTGCGTCGAGCGCCTTCGTGAAGCGCTCGACGCGCTGGTAGATCGTTTTGTACTGGACGTCGATCTCTAGCTGAAGTTGGCGAAGACTCATGTTGAAGCGGAGAAACGCGTAAATCGAGGACATCCACTTCCTGAGTGCGACTTTCGAATGAGCAAAGATTGTACCAGTCTTGTCGTTGAATTTGCGGTCGCAATTCTTACACAGATAGCGTTGAAAGTGGCCATAGCTGCCGTTCTTGACCGTCTGGTCAGAACGGCAGCGAGGGCACGTAACACCGTTACGCCAGCGAACCTGCTCCAACAGGTCCGATGCGACCGATTCCGACCCAAACACATCTAGCGGAATCATGCCTAACGGACACCGCTGACGCGGCGTGCTTGCTCTCTTCGATTTCCGAGCGACAGCTGAGCAGTATCAACAATCTCCTACAGAAGAGCGTTGCGTATATCCATACAGTAGACTCCAAAACGTGCAATTGACGACGTAGGCTGGGAGGTGTCACAAGTCGACGCTGATGATTGTGTCGACGAGCCACTCAGTGAGTGTGCCGGTTATTGCGCCAACCCAGAGCAACGCAGTGAAGTGGAGATACGAGTTTCCAAAGTGACCTCCATCGGCAGCTCGGAGTACCAGCGAAGAGATAAATGCGTTAAAAATCAGTACCAAGGTGATCAAAAATCGCAAGACTGGAACGTTGTACTGGTCTGTATGAATTAGGTCTCCACCCGCGATTTCTCCCTCAAGATCAATGTCGAATTCAGAAAGCATCACGGCGAGTTCAAGACCAATAAAGAACGCGAACGCTGAGGCAGCAGTAATACCATACAAAACACCGATGAGCGATGTTGTCTGCTGGCGGCGCTCCTCCCGCAGATTGAGTATTGCACTCATATTCTCACTTATTAGTACGCCAAGACGTTTCGGGCCACCGCCCATATCCCGACCCACAAGATACATTTCGCTAAATTTCTGTATCAGATACGAGTGAGTGTCGCCCGTAAAATACCGCCAGCTCTTCTGGGTGCTCAGTCGTATATTGAGCCGTCGATACAGGTCGTCGACATTTTCTGTAAGTGGCCCGAAATCTTTCGTCCGAAGAGTTGCAAGTACTTCAGAGGTCGTGCTCTGTTTTGCACTTTCACTGGTACCAAGCGCCCGGATGAAGTTTGGAAACTCCCGGTCGCGTTCGAACACCTGTTTCTCTTCGTGCCAAAAAACGAAGCCAGGTATCAAAAGCGGTAGTGTCACGATCGGCATATACAACAGCAGTGGGATGTTGAATCCAGGCGATACACCCGAAAAGACTCCGAGGAAAACGAGCCACATAACACCGACCAGGGCAACGCTCAGTCCAACGCCAACAACGGTTGACCCGAGCATCAGTTTTTTTGTCCGGGTTCGGTACCCATCTTCGAGATACCAGAGTGGATCTTCCGGAACGACCGCACGGATAACGAAAAAGAACCCAATCTGGACGAAAATAAACAGCACGATTACGATACTCGTTATGATCGTCGGGTCGTTCCCGGTCAACAGCGGCAACACGACCGCGAACACGAGCGCGAACGTCATCGAAATGATCATCGACATGTAGAGGTCTTTCAACAGGTCAAGATTGTCGAGCGACTGCCGGTAGACCGTCGAGTACTGGTCGATCAGAACCTCCTGTTCTTGAAATAGGAATTCGTCTAAACCCTGTCCCGCCTCGAGCGTATAGGCCATCCGTTCCAGGAGGTCTTCGACCGACTCACTCGGGACCGCTTCGGCCCGTCGACGACAGGCATCACCGAGGCTCAGGTGCCAGATGTCGACCAGATTAACCACCCGATTCATTTCGTCGGCGAGTTCACCGTACTCATCCTCGGCGGCCAACTTTCGAATGACTTCCATCCGGTCGATGTTCGTCGTCGATAGGATCGTCATATGGATAATAAACAGATGAAACCGATTTTCCATCTCGATCCGACGCTGGTCGATCGCCAGTCGGGGATAGCCGATAGCCGAGGCAAGAATCAACAACCCGAGAACCGGGATCAACAGCCGGACCAATAAAAAGACGTCTAAGACGACTGCGGCGGCGACAGTTAATAAAAACATAACAAACGCCGGCAACAAAACTGCAAGTGCGTAGATCCGGACCGGCAGTTCCATCTCGTCATAGGCCCGAATAACGGACTTGCTGAATTCGGAGGCTGCAGCGGGTTTTTCAAAGAGGCCCATAGTGTCTAGTCACGGTGAACGTGTGGTTAACAGATGATACTCACTCAGTACCTCTCGATGGATGTAATACAAAACTTCTGGCTCTTCCGAGAGATCGTGTCGCATATCCGATCGAATTCGGCAGCCTGTGGTGTTGAAGACCGCATCCGAGAGTTTACCAAGACTGTCAGAGTCCGTCGAGGTCAACCTCACCATCGGCGACCAGGTTAGTTCGCTTTTCGGGTGTCGCAATCTGAGCAATGTACTGGAGACTCCGCTTGTGCTCGGTGGTTTCCAACACAGAGCACGGCTTCGGATCAGCTATCGGAATCTGACCCTCGTCACCGAACCCACGCAGCAGCTGGTGGAGGTACGCTTCGACTGCCTCCGAAATCCAGCCCACTGACCGGTAATACGTGATCGTCTGGGCCGCTCCGTCGATCCCGGCTGTCTCGACAAGGAAATCAAGCCACTCGAGCGTGACGACTTCCGCCTGGTACCGAGAGGGATGGGTCACAAGATACGGTGACTGACCGTCTTCCTCGTCCCCATCCGCAAGCGGGATTCCTTCCTCGACCGGAGCCTCGCTAATATCCTCCGTTGTGTTGTCAAGTGCAGTCTCGTCGGATCCGAGTGTATCAGTGGCCGCCTCGTCCACATCGAGCGAGTCAGTAGCTGTTTCTTCCGTTCCGGTTTCGGCATCGTCTATCTCAGCCTCGTCCGGCAGGAACTGGGTTATGTCGTCGTCTTCCTCGGGTGAGTCTTCGAAGTCGTCCCGCTCGTCGAAAGCGGCGCCATCAGCAATCCCACCGTCGTCGAGTGAGTCCTCAAACCCGTTATCCTCTGCTAATTCATCGTCGTCAGTGAACCCATCACCGAACGGGTCATCAGATTCAGTTCCAAACTCGTCGGTATCATCATCTTCGAATTGCATATCATCATCGAGGAAATCTTCCGCTTCTGCCGAGGCGATCTCCTCGTCGATCGTCTCCTCGGTGTCGTCCGCGAACATACCGGATTGGCCGGTCGCGGCTTCGAAGGCGTCGCCGATCTCCTGATCCCCCACGAAGGGGTTGACGCCCTGGGTGGCGATCTCGTAGAGGTCGACGAGTTTGTTTACGTTTCGTTCGACTGATTCGATCGAATCGCTGATCCGTTCGTTCTCACCCCGGACGGTCTCGAGTTTGTTCTGTAACGAGTCGGCTTCCTTTTCGATCTCGTCGAGCTGATGATTGAGTTCGGTTTCATCAGTAGAGTCGTTGCCGTCATCGCCACCGAACATGTCGCCGTCATCGCTATCGAACATGTCGCTGCCAAGCATATCGTCGCCGTCGCCCAGCAAATCGTCTCCACCGTCGGCGCCCTCCTCGTCGTCCTCATCGAATAGTCCACTCATACGTTGGTCAGTCCTCGGCGATGTTGAAGTCAATACGATCGTCGTTTCCATTGACGGTGATAGTTATCCACGTGTCCCCACTCACATCTTCTGGCCCGGGATCCGAAATCCGCAATTCGACAACGTCACCGGGACGCCACGTATCGGCTTCGGTGTCGACGACGTCCACCTCGAGGTCGTCGTTACTGACGAAGGTGCCGTCGGCGACGATATCGAGCCGGGTAGGATCGGCCGTGATATCGGTTCCGCCAGTATTTTTGACGTACAGCACGAGTTCGCCTTCCTCCTCGTCGACAATAGCGTCGGTCTGGTTCGCGTCGCTAATGAACGCGATATCCGTCTCGATCTCCTCGCTTACCCCAGAGCCCTGGACTTCGACCGCGTCGGTGAATTGATCGACCTCGAGCAGGACAGTGCCGGCGACGCTCGCGGCGATAACCAGACTGGCACAGAACAGGATCAGATGAGCGGCCGATGTGCCCGACATCTATGCTTCACCCTCGGTGGATTCTTCGATGGGTTCGATCATGTCGACGTCGGCAATTGCGCCCTCGGTGACGAGTTTTGCCCGTTCGGTCGCCTCGGAATCAGTCTCGAACTCGGCGGTCGAACCCGATGGCCAGATGGCGGTTTCGTCGTTGCCATCGACGCTCGTCTCGAGGTTCTCGGCTTCGATGAGTTCGCCGTCGAGAAGCAGGTACGTCTCTCCAAGATCGAGCGTTTCAGTGCCCGTGTTTTTTGCTTCGACGGTGACGACGGGCTCGCCGTCCTCGATTGTCGTGTTTTCGGCGACGATGACGTCGATATCCGTATTCGCCATGTCGCGTATTTGTTCGTTCTGGGTTGCGAAGGCGTCACCGGTTGATGCACTGATCGAAAACAGTGTTGGCACGACGAGACCCGCAGCGAGGAGGCCAGCGATGAACAGCAAAGCAACAGCGCCGCTCGTACTGAACCCCATTGGCGTACTTGAGGTGTGACGCGAATAAAAACACATTGGCCGAGCTGAGTGACACGTTCGGTGATTAGTTCGTCGGCCCGAATCTATTTACCCCGAATCTGTCTCATTTCGATTGAGCACATGAACCGGAGAGCACTCCTCGGCACGGTGGCCGCAACCTCCCTCACAGCTGTCGCCGGCTGTCTCGGCGGTGATGGTGAACTCGTTGATGAAACCATTAGCGAAGGAATGATCTACGATCTTAGTCTCGAGGAAGGAACGACGATTGTGATCGAACTCGAGAATGTCGACGGCGATGCCGTCTCAGTCAGCCTTCGGGATCCAGATGGAGGGTCTGTGCTCGGGGAGGCGACCGAATCCTCGGACACCTTCGAGTACGACGTTGAAGAAAGCGGAGAGTACCAGTTACAGGTGACACCTGTTCCGGAAGGCGCTGAAGCATCTGTGACTGTTACTGAGGCCTAAGTACCATTTTGCTGTAACTCGTCATCTCCTTGTTCGTACGCATTTGACACCAACACTTAACAAACACTAGGGGTCTCCACAGGCTCGTATCAATGAGTATCGTCTGGTCATTGTCGAGAATCCCGCGATACGATTGTCCTCACGCTCCCAGTGATTACTCGAATGAAGCAGTAGTTACTAACAGACAATAGACTGTCCGGGAAGTTCACCTCTATCGGCTATTACTGCTGGAGATAAATTAGTAAAAAAGATTTGGTTACAGTTCGACAGCGTCGTCTTCGTCAAGAATATCAGGTGCAGTGAGTGTCGTGAAGGTCTGTGAACCCGAGGCGGTCGTAATCGTTAGGTCGATCGACTCGCCTTCCTCAATCCCGGCATCGCCAGTAGTCACGCCTTCTAAGTCACCGTCATCGAAATCAAGTGTAACAGTCTCTCTGTCTTCTCCGTTCAGTTCCCCATCCTCATCGAAGCTGACAGCGCCGCTATCATCTAGTCCGCTCTCAGTGTCTTCAAGGAATTCTGAACCGGCGTCACCAGTGGCTAAAATACTGGCTTGACTGAGCTCAATTGGATCTGAACCTGCTCCCAGCCCAATCCGAAGATCAACTTCATCTATTTCATCTGTGTCTTCCACCTGCCCAGTCGCAGAGAATATCTCAATATTTTCCGATACCTGGGCGGTACTTTCTTCGCCGGTCGCTTCCGCTTGTGACTGTAAGAAGCCGGCCGTGTTGATTAAGACACCTGCGGCGATTGCGGCGACCAGCACCATCGCGATGAATACAATGAGCGTGCCAATCCCTACCTGGCCGCGCTCGGTTTCGACGGTTTCCGAGAACATTACAGGTTAACACCTCCATCAGTCACCGGGTCTGGTGCTGTTAGTGTCTCAAACGTCTGCCCCCCGGCTGGTGACGTAATAATCAGATCGACCGAGTCACCGGCATCAATCTCATCGAGGAGGTCGTCACCGTCTCCTTCAAAGTTATTATCGTCTGTTAAGTCAATCTCGACTCTTTCTTCACTTCCTTCTAAAGTTTCTTCTATATCTAGACCCAGCGTTTCCGGTTCACCGTCTCCTACTTGTGTGATCTCTGCATCGTCCAAATTCACCGGATCACTTCCTGGCGCCAGACCGACGATGACTGTCGCATCGTTTACCTGGTCATTGTCGGCATCTCCGTCACCGAACGCTTCGGACACCTGAATATTATCAGATACTTGTGCTGTGCTCTCTTCACCGGTCGCTTCCGCCTGCGATTGGAGGAAACCAGCGGTGTTAATCAATACACCTGCGGCGATTGCGGCGACCAGCACCATCGCAATGAACACGATGAGCGTGCCGATCCCCACCTGACCGCGCTTGCCATCTCTTTCTGTCTCGAACATGTGTAGGGGTTGAACACCCATACTGGGGCGTCACTCACACCTTCTAACCTGTGGATAATAAACCTGAGCCAGTATTTTCAAATATGGGAACGCCCCGGCGAGCCAGCGGTACCGACGGAAACAGGTTCCTACGGCGGATATTTGGCCAGCAACTCTCCTTTCCTATTAGTGAATTTATATAACCGAACTCGCTATCCACCCAAACCGAACAGATGGCGAGCCCTTGAGAGCGTTCCCAACTCTGAAAACGCCGCTTCCACCGACCGCAGCGACGGAGCGGTCGGCAAGTACGGTTTTGGTGTTCCGGTCACGAGGAGTGAGTATGGATTCGACCGAGTTGCTGAAACAACTGGGGAAAAAGTACAGCCCCGATATCCTGCGCTCGGCCACGGAGCCGAAATCCGCCCAAGAGTTAAGCACCGAACTCGACATCCCCACTACGACCAGCTACCGCCGCGTCGAAGCGCTGGCCGACCTCGGTCTGCTCGCCGACGACGAAGCTTCGAGCGAGTTCGGCGAGACCGGCCAGAATAAGACCCTCTACCGACGGGACGTCGAAGAGATCGTAATCCGGTTCGAAGACGGCGATCTCGAGATCGAGTCAAAACCACGAGAGACCGACAGCCAGCGATTGAGCGCGGTGTGGTCGGACCTGAGCCGTGGGCTCGGTGGTGACGACTGAATGCAACTCATTGAGCTCTTGTATGTCCTATTTAGTATCACGCTCGTTGGTTCCGGACTGACAATGGCAGGGATGGCCGTTCGCGCGTACGCGGAAACTGAAAACCAGGCGATGGTGTTGCTCTCTGTTGGATTTGTCCTGATCGTCGCGGCCGCAACCGCGACGACTATCAGCGCGTTTCTCAACGACTTCCAGAACCCACGGACGCTGTTGACGGTCAACTACTTCGTGACCACGCTCGGCTTCGTCAGCGTCATTATGAGTCTCTACGCGAAGTAAACTACCCCACCCTACTTCGCTCACCGCATACGCGGTTCGCTCGTTGAGGGTGGGGCTTTGATGTGGACTCCCGGTGATCAGTCGCCAGCAATAGGCTGGTAACTCTCGCCGTTCAACATCCCACCAGTTATACGCACGTCTACTGGTGCGTCTCCGTCCCCCGACTTGAGCGAGAAACGGAGGCTGTGTCTCTGTTTCCGGGCGTATCGCACACCGATATTCTTTGCCGCATTGTAGTCCGCGTTCACCTCGTAGCCGCACTTCTGGCACTCAAAGTGTTCTCCGTGGCGGTTGTCTTCATGTGTGAACCCACAGTCCGTCCGAGAACAACGTTGGGACGTGTGACTCGGCTCGACCTGCTCCACGGAAACGCCTTGCTCTGGCGCTTTGTAATCAACGTACTCGGCGAGGCGTCGGAACGCCCAGACGTGGTGCCACTTCGCGTATGGAAGTCGCTCACGGATGTCCGTTAAGTCTTCGAACACGATTACGTCGCAGTCGTGTTCGACGGCTTCCTCGACGATCTCGTTGGCGACGGTGTGGATGTACTGTTTTCGCCATGCTTCTTCGTGCTTTCCGAGGCGAAGGAAGGCATTGTGTGCGGCCTGCGTGCCGCGCTGTTGCATCTCACCACGCCGCTTCTCGAACTCGCGGCACCAATGGTCGTAGTCGTCACCTTGCCAGAACGTGCCGGTCGAAGATACTGCGAGGCTGTTAACGCCGAGGTCGATACCGAGGACTGTTTGGTGCCCGGTATCTTCCGAAACCTCGTCATCATCATCGCCCTTCCGGGTTGTAATGTGGAAATAGAACTCGTCGGTCGCCTTGTCGTATTGGAGTGTACTCGCCCGGAACCCATACTCGTCCGAAAGAACGTACTGTTCGTAAGGCGTCGGGCTATCCGCCGGAAGTTCAAACTCGCACTCAACCCGCCCGTTGACGGTTGAGAGTGAAACTTTGTTCCGGTAGAACGTCGCACTCCGCTTGTCATAGAGCATACTCCACGACGTGAACTCCGGTTGGCTCACACGCTTCCCCTGTTTCCACCGTTCAACGACGCCTTTCATCGCTTGGACGGCGCGTCGGATGGCTTCTTGAACGAGGTTCGCGGTGAGCTCAGTTTCTTCCCGTAGCTCCGCGTAGAGTGCGTCTCGCGCGGTTGAGTTCGCCGTGACGCAGTTCGTGTAGGAACGGTCGTCCCAACAGAACTCGGCAGCACGATTCGCGCAGTGAAGGAACTGTCGCGCGGATTCGTGGAGGTCGTCGCGCCGCTCATCGGGAACATAGAGTTTGACCGGCGCGGTTCGACGCACCTCCATATTTCAGATTATTACTTGGTGGTATTTATACCCTCTAAAATCGGGTAGCCACTGTCGTGCGGTTGCGTCATTCTTAGTCGGTTTCCTCTCCGACCTACTCGCTCCTTGAGGTCGGAGGCTCCACCTTGAATTATGCTGATATCGCTTCAATTTGGCTATTGATCCGTGATACCACGCAACAATCGAGAAAGCCTGAACGGCCGAGAATTTTATTTTCTCACCACCGAGAATCAGCGATCATGGAAATCATTGACGGGGATAAGATTCAGTGTAGCCGCTGTGATGACATCATTTTGATTGCCGACGCGAACGTCCTCGGAAAACAAAACAACCGAACCTACGCGAAGCCCCTCTGTGATGACTGTCTCCAGAAGGTTGGCGTGCCGAGAGGGTACGAACTTGAGCGAGACGTTAGCTATCTTATCGAAGACTAGCCGGAGACGCTCACTTTTTGTTCATCGCTTCGCTCGCGATGTTTCGTCCGCGAGGTTTCAACGCGACCTCACGGCGGACCCGCACCTCCTCAAGAACGTCGAGTTCGATCAACCGCTCGTAGATCGCCTCGACGTCATCGGTTTCGATGCCAAGAAACTCCGGTACTTCGAACGGCGAGACCCCGGAGTAGATCGCCATCAGTACCTCCTCTTCTTTTGAGGAGAGGTCGATCTGTGAGGCGTTCTTTTCGGCACCCTTATCTAAAACAGATTTTAACATCGAGACGTTCTGTTTCGATCCTGAAATGTAGGTCTGGACACTTGATTCTTCCTCGGTATGTTCGGCCTCGAGCACCGGTCTGTCGTTCGATCGGACTGTTCGTTCGTCGGTATCGACGGTACCGACGTCATCAACTTCGATCTGGACAAACTTGCCGTTCTCAACGGCGAAGTTCGCCACACCCGTGTTAATGTTGACCCGAGCTTTGCGCCAAGTGACGTCTTGGACGACACCTCCTTTCACCGCAGGGTGTTTAATCAGTACGATTTTACCGTCGAGAATTGCTTTTTGAATCTGCAGTTCGAACTCATCGACCTCCTCCATCGAGATCAAATAGACATTCGGGCCGTAATTGATACTGATATAGTTCGAGACGCTCGCGATTGTCTGGTTAACGTCATAGCGCCCTCGGATTGAGGTGATTTTAGAGAGTGGAACGGTCTCTTTGCGGTCGTTGCCGACGATCACCAAGCGTTTGTTCGAGAGAACAATACGGCCGTTCGTCCAGTTAGTGTCCTGTAATTTCCGTCCCTCCTTGACCACCTGGGTAAACTTTCCTGTGACGTCGGCGAGTTTTTGCTCGGACTTACTCATGCGAAGTCACCACCTGCCGTTCCCATGCCCCCGAGTTTTGAGAGTGCGGAAAAACCGCGCTTGCGGAGTTGGTCGCTTTCGGTGCGGTCAACGAATCGTTCAATTCGATTTCGAGATTGGTCGGTTCCGATCTTTCCGATGACGTACAGAGCCTTACTTCGCATCCCTTCATCGCGATTTTCGTCCTCGATAAGATCTAATAGTCGACGCTCAAGATTGCCGCCATCAAGTAAGGCCAGACTCGTTGCTGCGAACTTCGAAGTCATCTCATCGTCGTCACCTAATGTTTCGATGAGTGCCTCTTGGGCATATGACCGATACTGGTCGACAGGAAGGCGTCCAAGCAACCACGCAGCGTTTCGACGCTGGGCTGTCTCAGAACTCTGATCTAAGATTTTGATTAGGGGTTGGATCGCCTCACGTTCATTTGCCTCGGCGAGTTCATCGACGATCTTCTCTCTGACCTGGTGGCTCGCACTCGCCGGCGCTTCTGAGAGAAGTTGTACAAGTGAAAACATTGCAGTTCGCCGAACCGATTCGGAGTTGTCGCTCAGTGCAGTCGCAAGTGCTTCAACGGCATCGACGCTTCCGAGTCTGCCAAGTGCATCAACGGCAATTCGACGGACAATTTCATCGTCATCATCAGCGACGTTAATTAACTCACGAAGGGCATTGTCAGAGCCAATGTCGGCAAGCGCGTAGGCCACTTCGATACGAACATTGTACCGATCCTGATGGAGTGACTTTGACAGCGCTGGCACAGCCTCAGGAACACCGATTCGACCAAGTGCTCGAGCAGCGCGTTTTCGCACTCGAGGATCCGAATCTTCTATTGCACCGACGAGTTTGGAAGCAACGTTGTCACTGCCGAGACGTCCCAGTCCGCTTGCAGCAGCCATACGAAGTTCCGGCATCTCGGCATCAAGTCCCTCTGCGAGAATCTGGGCTTTTTTCCACTCGGCAACGTCGTCAATATTCGTTCCAGAAATCTCACCGATATACTGTTCGAGCGCCTGCTGTCCATACTGATCTAAGGCGTCAATCACGCCGGCTCGAACCTCCTCACTGTCGTCTTCTTGTCCAACCTCAACGAGAACGTCGATCACGTCTTCGCGGGGATAATTGGTACCGCCCGTTTCAGCCTGGAGGCTTCCGAGAATTTCGGCTGCCCGGCGTCGCAAATCCGGGTTTGGACTCTCTTCGAGATACCGAATTAGGGCTTCGAAATCGGTGTTTCGCTCGTGTTCAAATAGTACCATAATAGTTTCTCAGAACGCTTGCAAACTTTGTGAGATCATGTCCTGTTATTTTTCCAGCGAATATTCAACGTTCCTGTTAGGATTTTCGCGCCAGGATGATGCTGTTTTTGCTGTGAGCCTGGTGACTCCATCTCAATCGTTGGTCGTGTCGGTACTGGTGTTAGACCCATTCGACTGTGGGTCCTCAGCAGGCGCCTCTGAGTCCGTTTCAAGTTCCGACTCGTCTATCTCCGCTTCTTCTGGTTCGTGCCCATCTGGGTAGATGTACGTCCCCCGAATCTGATTAAAAACCGCTAGTTCGTCGGCGTCACCAGCTAAGTCTTGTTCTGCCCACTCCGAATTGATCCCCCACCCCTCGACCTGTCCCTCGAAGTTGCCGCTGACTTCTGTATACAGATGATTGAGTTCTGCCCCCCGGTCGATGAGTCCGTCTCGAAAAATAACATAAATCATACCGATTTCGTCTTCAGACTCCACTTCATCATCTGCCTCAGAATCATAGAACAAGAGCAGATCGTCGTCACCCGTATTGTGGTAGACCTCTTCGACGATGATCCCGTTGTCCTCGAGTAGATAGTAGAACTCCTCGAGAGTTCCGTCCGGGTCGTCCCCGGGATCCTCGGGTTCGATCTGTGTCTGGTCGTCGCCGAGAAACGGCACGACGTCGAGACAGCCCGCTGTGGACGCAAGCGAGACGGTCCCCGCCATCGCGAGCGCCTGACGGCGGGACAGTCGAGCGGTAGAGTCGTGGCCACGAGCACGACGATGGTCCGCAGCGGTGGGGGTGTCGGCTGTGTTGTCCGAGCGACTACGCATCGTTAATCTGAGGATCACACCAGGGACTCAAAAGCGCGTCGGCCGTTGGCGTGAGGTTTGGCTACCCCCGAATCGGCCAGCAATATAATATAATGTGGTTCCCAAGTGGTCCGTGAGACACCCCCGCTGTCAGGACAGGAACCGACATGATAAGCGAGTATCCCACAGCGTGCACCCGGCCGACAGCCCCAGCCACGTGATTCGACCCAGATTAGCAATGACCGACAGGAGGACACGAGACGCGGGCGAAAAACGGCAAGCAACGGCGACGAACACGACCGCAGGAATCCGGACGCTTCTCGTGGTCGCGTTGCTCGCTGGAGCGATGGTACTCGTCGTGTCGGTAGCTGCGGGGGGCGCGGTGGACGCCAATCCGGAGCCTGCGGCGACTCTCGCCCAGGATCTCGAGGACGACGAACACGACGGTGAGCGCGTCGTCGTCCGACTCGAGGACGATTTCGTCGTCACCGAATCCGTCGCGGACGGGATGCCGTCGAATCCGGGCGTACAAACGAACGAGTCCGAACGAACGGTACACGTCGAGGACGGACAGGTGGTCACCGACGATGGCAGCGAGGTCGTCGTCGGGAACAACACGGTTCGAACCGCCGCCGTCGACCCCAACGTGGTAGTCACGGATGGAAACGTCGTCAACGATAGCATCGTCGTCGACAACTCGACCGGGCTCCTCGAGGCGGCCGACGGGAACACGACCGTCACCGTCGACGGCGGGCCGGCAGACGGTGAGGCCGTCGAATTCCCCGAGTTCGACAGAACGTCGTTCGGCGTCGAGGTCGACGAAGACGACATCGATTCGGTCGGCGAGGGACTCAATCTGAGCATTCCGGTCGAGGTGACGAACACCGAATACGGAAACGGGACGCAGGATCTCAACCTGAGCCTCTACGATGGCGATGACGATCGGGTTGCCTCGAACGTTTCGAATGTTTCACTCGAGCGCGGCGAGTCCACGACCGAGACGCTGGAGTACGAGACCGAGGCGGGCGATCACGTGACCGAAACGATCGACGTGTTTCCGGAGTCTGGAACGCCGGCTCGTGACGTTCCGGTGACGATCAACAGAGCCGAGACGATCGTCGAGATTCTCGAGCCCGATCCACCGGCAGAGGGTGAGACGCTGTCTGCTGACGTCGAAATCGACCGCCGGGGGAACTATCCGCAGGGAGATCACGACTTCCTCGTCGATTTCAGCGCGGGTCCCAGTGAAGACGAGACCGAACTCATCGAGACGGAGGCGGTAAACTTGAGCCCGGGTGGGGATGCTACCATCTCCTTCGAGTACGACGTAGACGCGGACGATTCACCCGAGGTGTTCGTCGAGGCCGGCCTCCGAGAGCATCCCACGGACAACGAAACGGACAGTCGGACGGTTCCCGTTATCGGCGACGAACTCATCGAGGGCAACGTCGAAGCGGTAATCGAGGACCGAAACTGGCCAGAAGAGGGCGAAGAACTCGAGATAGATACGCTCGTCGGCTACATCGACGAGGCGTACATTCCCGATGAGTCGCGGACGTTCCCCATCGAATTTTACGTCGACGGCGATCTCGAGGAATCGCGAGACGTCACAGTAGATGGGGACAGTGCCGAACGAGAGACGTTTACGTACCAAACGGAGTCGGGTGATGCACCGCGTGTCGACGTCGACGTCGAGAGTCCCGGCGAGGGCGACTCTGCTCGGCCGCGGATCAACGGCAGCGGATTCGACGTGACGATCGCGGAGATCGACGATCCGGTAAACGAGACCGAGACGATGACGGCCATCGCCCAGATCGAAAACACCGGCGATGCCAGCGACGAACAGGACGTCCGGATGCGAATCGACAGCGCGATCGACGACGACGACCGAACGGCTCGAGACGTCGTCGACAATCAGACCGTCTCACTCGACGAAGGAAACACCACCACAGAGCGGTTTACCTATCGAACGGACGAGGACGACGTTCCGATAGTCGAGGTCGCGATGATCACTGACGATGCGGAAGTGACCAGAAACGTCACGGTCAGAGACCGCTCGCCGCGGTTCGAGGTCCAACAGACCGAGGCCACGGTCGACGACTCCCAGTCGGAAGTCGATCTGTCGGCGGCGATCAACAACACGGGGCTCGAGACCGACGAACAGTACGTCGAGTTCCTGCTCGACGGCGAAGTCGTCCACATCGATCGGTTTTCCCTCGAGCCCTGGGAGGAGCGGACGGTAGCGGCGACGGTCGATGCGCCGGAGACGGCTGGTTCCTACGATTTCAGCGTCGTCACCGACAACGTCACCGAATCCAGCGCGGGGGCGGTGACCGTCGGCGACGACGATCCGGCACCCGAGACGGACGACGAGGAGCCCGAAGAGGACGACGAGCCCGAGGAGCCCGAAGAAGACGATGGGCTCCCCTGGTATCTGATCGCACTCGGTATCCTCGGGGTGCTCGCATCGACCGGCGTCTTCCTCGTCTACCGAAACGATCCGGAGAACTTCCCGCCGGACGCCGCTACGGTACGATCCCAACTCGAGCGAACGCTATCGAAGACCAAAGCGGGTGCGACGACGCTCGCCTCCCAGGCCCGCGAGGGCGACGTGGCGGCGATGGCCGCGACGCTGAAAGGGCTGTTCGGCCTCGGGGTCGGGACGCTGATCGTCCAAAACGAGTTGCCACGGGATACGCTCGTCCGTATCCGGTGTCAGACCGCAGACGATACCGTCGTCCTCGAGGACCTCGAACTGGCACCGAACGAACGTCGGGATCTGGGGTCGCTCCCGGACACCGATCAGTTCAAAGTCGGAGCCGGCGTCGAGGACATTACCGCCCACGAGGAAGTATTCCAGGGCATCCGCGGCGACGTCGGCGTCGTCTTACGTGCTGACGGCATCCTGATCGCGAACTTCGATTGATCAGTTTTCGTAGCTGCCGTCGTCTCACCGAGTATCGGCCTCTTATCGACCGTAGTTGTACAGACGCTTCACGCCGAGTGCGAGGAAAGGGCCTTCGTTTAACCGAAAAAGTCAATCGCCACGTTGTGAGTCGTGGGCTTCGATGGCCAGCCGAATTCGGTTTGCGAAGATGTTCATGTCGCCGGTCGCCCGGTTGCTCTTGCTGACGAACGCCGAGACGCCGACCTCGAGTCCGTCCTCGGCGAGTGGCTCGAGGGGGTTGCCGGTGAAGAGTACGAACGGGACCCGAACGGTTCCGTCGGTGCCGTTGACCGACTCCGCGAGTTCGAGGCCCGTCTCGTCTGGCAGTTCGTAGCTCGTGATGACACAGTCGATTCCGCCGTCGTCGATCGCCGATCGGGTCTCTGCGGCCGTGTTTACGGCTCGAACGTCGAAACCATGCTCGTCGCCTAACGTCTCGCTTACGTGTTTGGTGATAAATTCGCTGTCTTCGACGAGAAGCACGGTATACCCCGACATGATGCTATAATCGTGACCGATTTCTAATAATAGCTTTCGGCCGACGGCGGCCGAAATGTATCTCTGTCACTCGATCGAGTCGATTATCGTCGAACTGTCGTCCAAAATGATATTGCATTGCCGTTTCATACTGCCGGACGGACGTCGTGAACAATTCTCGCCGCCCCGGTCTCGAGACTCGTCACACAGGTCCGTCCGATAGTATCAGTCCCAGAACGATTGGGTACGGGCGTACTCGCGTTCTTTCCGCAGAATGTCCCGATAGAACTCGTCTTCGTCCTCGCGAAGTTTGTTAATGATGAGCGCCGCGTTGTGCGGGCCGACGCCGCGAGCGGCCATCGCAACTACCGCCTGCTTGCCGTGGCTCTGGACCAGACTCGCCGCCCGAAACGCCCGTTCGGTCATCCGGTCTTGCTCGTCGTCCTTCTCGGCGGCCCGAACGGCCTGGACGACCTCGTCGGCCCACGGGTTCAACGAGGCGATGCGGGTCGAGCCACAGTCGGGACAGACCGGCTGGTCGGGGACGCGTTTGACTTTCGTCTTGCGTTTCCACTCCTGACAGTGGGTACACAGCAGGATGACCCGATCGTTTTTAATCCGCTCTCTGACAGTTTCGATGACGCTTGCGTCGGCGTTCTCGGGCGCGAGCAGCTCTTTCCCACCGGAGCGGCCCCCCTGCCCGATCGGCGTCCGCCCGCGGTGGGTCACCACCTCGAGGTCGCCCGACTGAATCGCCTCGAACACCGCACTCGCCCGCTCGACGTCGAGGTCCTCGTGGAAAATTTCGCGGATCGCCTCCTCGTACATCGGCGTCTCCTCGAGCGCCGCGAGCAGCCGGTCGTTCGACATGCGACCGGATCCCTGCCAGCGTTTGAGCGCGCCAAACTTTGCCGAGACCTGCGCGAGTCGAAACGCCAGCGCGTCGGCGTTTTTCAACCCGAGTTCGACGATCGTCTCGACGTGGTCGGGGTCGGTCGTCTCGAGTACACGGAGGACGTCACTGGTCGCAATCGAGGTGGGGACCTCGAGTTCGATTCGGTAGGGATCGGTCTCTAAGCCGACC
>LFCJ01000239.1_pt1 | contig 32705 bp, 44 predicted proteins | sample 643141 | NCBI WGS metagenome assembly LFCJ01 (sample SAMN03766243, study PRJNA286221) | soda lake metagenome | biome: soda lake; feature: Kulunda steppe; material: water; isolation source: sample B1-Br-g2 brine of Lake Bitter-1 | place: Russia: Kulunda steppe | collected 2010-07
AAGAACGAGATCTTTGCAACAATCGGTAAGAGCCGAGGATACGTGAAGACTCGGTGGTGTGGAGATGAAAGCTGTGAGGAAGAGATTAAAGATCAGGTCAGCGCCGAAATAGTAGTCTTACCGTTCAATGAAGATTCTAAGCCGGGACAAGTAAGATCTGAAGACGACGAGATCGGAGGAGAATGCAGTATCTGTGGAGAAGATGCGGTGACTTGGGCTTACTTCGCTAAAAACTACTGAAAAAAGCCTAGAAATCATATATTTTCTTTATTTTCCTTTCCCCATTTTAGCATCTCCATTATTACAGGTCTTAGTGACTGTCCTTTCTCGGTCAACCGGTACTCAACATTCTTAGTATCGTCTTTCTTCACTTCTTTTTCAACTATATCTTTTTCTTGTAGATCTTCCAGGCTTTCGGACAGTACTTTAGAAGAGATGCCGTTTGCCTGTCTCTGAAGTTCGTTGAAACCTTTACCGTTCTCTAGTAGTCGGTGTATGATTACAGGATTCCATTTACGTCCTAAAAGCTCTGAAGTAACGGTTATAGGACACCATTCTTCTGCTTCACACCAGTCAGGTAGGCTCATAGTATCGAAGGTTTAGTAAGATATTATTTTAATAGGTAAGAAGAGTTGAAGAAAAAGATGGTTGGAAAGTATATCTATCTTAGCTCTTCAACTTTCTCCAAGACCTTTTTTCTCTCTTTTATTCCTGCAGTAGCTAGAGCTAAAGCAACCAGTAGTCCTGCATAAACCTCTGTTGGCAGATTAGGAAGGCTGTGGAACACTCTGGTGAACAACGCCATCGCTACTACGAAACCTGAGCCGATTAAAGTATACTGCAGGTAGTCTTCAGCATTATTTAAGGCTGAGTCAGAGTATCTTCTACTTAGATACAGCTGCATTAACTCGTTTAAGAATAATGTGAAGATGATTAAAGGCGCTAAAATAAAGATTATGGTCTCATAAGAGCTTTCATAAGAAGGTAGAGTAGCTCCTCCCGCAGTCTGGTTTTGATGTGATGCTAAAACAGTTGAGGATTTGATTAAGATCAACGATACCAAGGCTATTAGACGTTTCATAAAAAATTGTTCGTATCTTACATATATTAAAAATACGAGTTACTACAACGTTACCTCTTCTAGATCAGGTTGTAAACTATTCTCGAACCTGCACTTACTTTTGATAAAAGATAGGAGGAAAAAAGCTTTGCCCAGACTTTACATCTGGATTCTTTTCAGCTTAGGTTTGTCCATCCGTTTGATCTTTCCTTTATGCTTTCTTTTGATCTGTCTAAACTGTGAGTGCTGTTTGTTTTCAAGAAGGGTTACTGCTTCACCTTCTTTACCTTGTCTTCCAGCACGACCTATTCTGTGGGTGTAGGTGTCCGGTGTATCAGGCACATCGTAGTTGAATACGTGTGTCACATCGTCGACGTGTATGCCTCTGGCAGCCACATCTGTAGCGACAATTACATTGACTTCTCCATTTTCAAACTTCTCCATCATCTCTTCTCTTTTATGCTGGCTCATATCACCGTTGAGTGCTTGGGCTTTGATACTGTTTTTACGAAGCTTTTTGGCAACCCAGCGTGTAGTGTTCTTGGTTCTACAGAAGACGATAGAAAGGTCTCTATCTCTGTCTTCTAGAAGTGTGTAGAGCGCGGAAAGCTTCTTGTCTCCATCTATATCCAGGTATTTTTCGTCAAGGTTACGTGTATGTTTCTTTCTTTTGATACGGATTATCTCTGGATCGATACTGTACTTGTCACAGAGCCTCTTCAAGTCTCTTGGAATCGTTGCTCCGTACAGAAGGTTTTGACGGTTGTCCGGACAGTAGCTTAGTATTCCTTCAAGCTCGTCCTGGAATCCCATATCCATCATTCTGTCGGCTTCGTCCAGTACGAAATATTCTAGGTTGTCTGTCTCAATCTTTCCTTGTTTCAAGAGGTCTAGTACCCTTCCCGGGGTTCCTACTACTATGTTTGCTTTTTTAGCTCCTCTGACCTGTGGTTCGTATGAGACACCTCCATAGATTGTTACTGTCTCTGTACTGTCTCCGGCTATCTTCTCTATCTCTTCGTTTATCTGTTTAGCTAGCTCTCTTGTAGGGGATAGTATTAAAGCCTGTGTCTCGGAGCCTTCTACATCTTCTACTATAGGGATGGAGAATGCGTATGTTTTACCTGAACCTGTCTCAGATTCTACTAAAACATCTTTTCCTTCGAAAATAAGAGGTATAGATTTTTCTTGTACTTCTGTAGGCGTTGTAATACCTTGCGCCTCGAGTTTTTCTACAATAGGTCTTGATATCTTTAGTTCTTTAAAATTCATCTGTAAAATACTGCCTTTATACTAATTAAATGAGACAGTTAGCTTTTAGTATTAACCAATTCTGACGGTGGAACTGGAACACCTATATAAATCTCAGTTCAGAACTTTTATCTGTAAAAAGCCATTTCAGGTTTTTGAAACCTGTAAAAAATTTCTCTTAGGTGAATATTTTAATGCAGAATCAACAGATAGAAAAAAACGACGTTGAAGGATTTAAAACAGGTACAACAACAGTAGGACTAACAACAGACGAAGGTGTAATATTAGCGGCAGACAGAAGAGCTTCAATGGGAAGACTCACTGCATCAAAATACGCTAAAAAAGTATACCAGTTAGATGACAAGATAGGTCTTACAATCGCAGGAAGCGTAGGAGACGCACAGAAGATCGTTAGAATCATGAGATCTCAGCTAAACCTGCACAAACTAGATACTAAAGAACTAAGCGTTAAAGGCGCAGGAACACTACTAGCAAACATTCTGCACAACCATAAGATGATGCCTTTCTTCAACCAGTTCGTTCTAGGAGGAATAGACGACAACGGAGGAGTACTATACGACCTAGATCCTGCAGGAGGACTAATGAAACACGAAAAATTCACTGCAACAGGATCAGGAAGCCAGATGGCGTACGGTGTATTCGAAGACGGATACGAGGAAAACATGAGCCATAAAGACGGTAAAGAGCTCGCAGTAAGAGCAGTACAGTCCGCAATGGAAAGAGACACCGCATCCGGAAACGGTATCATGGTAGCAGAGATCACAGAAGACGGATTCAACATTATCGAGGAGAAAGAAGTTAAGTCACACCTAGAGTAAGGCTAACTGCCTTCTCTACGGTTTTCAAAATATTAATTGTAGGTTAAAGTATTATGGAAGAACTAAAAGACGTAGAAAAGTTTCTACCTTCAGATGCTGATATAGCAGACATAAGGTTTGAAGCTTCGGACATTGTAATTTACACAGATAGTAAAGACTTTTTCTTAGACAGCTCTGATACTGTAAAGAAAATAGTTTCAAAAGTAAAGAAAAGAGTAGAAGTAAGACCTTCTTCAAAACTTTTCAAAAAACCAGAACTAGCTGAAGAAAAAATATATGATGTAGTAAGTGACAAAGCAGGAGTAGACGATCTTATATTCCAGCCAAGTCTCGGAAAAGTAATAATAAGAGCTGAAAAACCGGGAGAAGTAGTAGGGAACCGCGGAAAAGGACTTCAAAAAATAAAAGAAGCCTCACTCTGGGACCCACAAGTCGAAAGAGTTCCATCTATAGAGTCTAAAGTAGTTAATAGAGCACGTGAACTAACCGTAGAAGATCCAGAGTTCCGGAAAGATTTTCTACACGACGTAGGAAAGAAGATTAGACTGGACAAATCAGTAGGTGACGAATGGATAAGAATCGGAGGCTTAGGAGGCTGCCGACAGGTAGGAAGAAGCTGTTTCCTAGTACAGACAGAAGAGTCCAACGTACTTATGGATGCAGGCATTGATCCCTCAGCCAAGTCCGGATCACAGGAAAACTATCCATATCTGAATGCTCCAGAGCTTGACCTACAGACCTTAGACGCTGTAATACTTAGCCACGCACATATGGACCACGCAGGAATGATACCTTACCTGTACAAGATGGGGTATGATGGACCGCTTTACTGTACAAAGCCTACAAGAGACCTGATGATTATGCAGACCCTTGATTACATCGGTATTGCGCATTCTGAGTCTGCAAGAGCACCTTACGACTCATCAGATATTAAAAAAGCTGTAAAAAGAACGATTACTCCAGATCTAGGAGATGTAACCGATATCACGCCGGATATGCGTTTAACATTGAAGAACGCAGGACATATAATCGGAAGCTCCTTGGTACATCTGCATATAGGAGAAGGACTTCACAACATTCTATACACAGGAGACTACAACTATGATAGCTCCGAGATGTTGAGACCGGCAGATACAAACTTCCAGAGAGTTGAGACAATGATTACGGAGTCAACCTACGGAGGAAACGACGATAAACAGCAGCCTAGAGAGAACGCACAGAAAAAGTTCCTATCAAAGATGAAACAGACCTTGAACAAAGGAGGAAAAGTGATAGTGCCTGTATTCGCTGTAGGACGTAGCCAGGAAATCCTGGGAATGCTTGCGGATGAACTTGATAGAAGCTACTTCGACTACCCGGTCTATATGGACGGTATGATCAACGATGCTAACGCATTACATACCGCTTATCCGGAGTTCTTATCTGAAAAGGTTCAGAAGAAAATCATGAAAGAAGGTGACTCACCTTTCCTTAAAGACCAGCTCCATCCTATAGGAAGCCATTCGGAAAGAGAGAAAGTCTATGAAGGAGAGCCTTCCGTAATCCTAACTACTTCAGGAATGGTTACAGGAGGACCAGTAATGAGTTATCTAAAACATTTAGCTTCTGATGAGAAGAACTCTATGATCTTTGTAGGTTACCAGGCTCAAGGAACGCTTGGACGTGAGATACAGAACGGTGCCGATACTATAGAGGTTAACGGCGAGAAAGTAGATGTGAACATGGATGTGGCAACTGTTTCAGGTTTCTCAGCACACTCTGACAGACAGCAGATTATCAACTTCTGCAGAAATCTGAGGTCGTCTCCTAACAAGGTTTTAACTAACCACGGCGAGGAGAAGAAATGTTTTCAGCTAGCCTCAACTCTTCATAAAGCGTTGAGAATTGATACTTCGGCGCCTCAGAACCTGGATGTTGTCAGGCTAAACTAGAGTTATCTTACTCTCTTCTTTTCTATCTTATATTTTCGAAACCCTCTTTAATCAGGGTATTAAACTTTGTTAGTATGGTATACGAGAAGAAATGTTCTGAGTGCGGTAAAATACTTGACTTTGGAGGTAAAGAACCTAGAACTCTTCCTGATAACGCTATAGAGTTTGATGATAAGATTTACTGTAAGGAATGTGTTAAAGAGTTTGTTGAGTTTGGTACGGGAGATATAATGGAGGTTGTTTCAGATATGGAGGATGATCTGGACAGAATTAAGAGTGAGCTAGGGCTGGAGAAACATTGACATGAAAAACAACCTATAATACACGTGTTATATGTGGTTTATAGAATTTTTAGGAGTACATAATTAAATTTAAGGTTTTTTATTCACTTTGTAGTTGAGTGAAGAACTAATGAAGGAATCTGAGTACATAAAAAGCCTTGAAGAACCTATAAACCAGTACTTAGAAGACCATGAGGATCCGAAAATAGTTCTAATGCCTTACTATGGGCCTGAAGACGAGTTTAAACACCTCAAAACAGAGCTGAAATGCTCTCAAACCGGTTTCAAATCCGAACACTGGTTTAAGAACCTACAGTCTCAAGAAGATACAAGTTACAGTGAATGGGTTGAAAACTTCCGGTCTAACTTCTCTGAAGTAGATATCGATTACTTTGAGCATGTAGAAAGAGACGACGTGGTAGGATCGCTTTGGAGAGATATAATAGGGATGATGAACGGGCTTAAACTTGAGAAGGAAGAACTATCTATTCAGATAGAGGTTGAAGATGCAGGAGAAAACCTTTGGAGTATAGAAAACTATTTAGAAACACAGAAAGATCTAGGTCCTACAGCATCGATAATAGGTTCGAGTTCAGAGTTCAGCTATTACTTTGAAGGCACGGATAAAGAGTTTTTAGAGGATACCTATCCGGAGATGGTTGGTAGTCTTAGAAACAGTTTTGATGAAGACCAGTTAACTTACGTGTGTGCTGAAGATATAAGAAGAATATATGGAAGGTAAGAATGTTTAAGAACTTTTACTGTTCGACTTTGTCGCTACTTCTTTCTATTGTTGCGTAGCTTGGGCATGTAACGATCCAGTCTTCGTCGACTCCAGCCATATCGCCGTCAATCGCTTTAACTGTCTTCTTCAAGCGTTTTACAGCTCTTTTGAGATCGGTCATATCTTTGTTTTTAAGAGGCTTGATATTGACCCATACAACATGGTTGTTTCTTAAGTGTTCTTGTACTTTTTCAACATCTTTAAACTCTTTAAGTGTTTCTGCTCTTATAACGACTTTTTCACTGCTTTGGCTTATCTCTGCATCTAGTTCTACAAAATCGTCGTCTATTACTTCTTCTGTTTCGTTGTCTTTGGATTTAAGAAATCCTAGGTCCATGTTTTTAGTTACCTCTCAGTTAAAAGTCGTTTACCGAGTTTTTTATACTTTTGTATTAGGTTGGAAAAAGGAACTACTCCAGATTCTCTACTTCTGAAGCAAGGTTCCAGATCTCTGTTCTAGTGTGTTGTTTGATGTTAGGGTCGTTGCTTATCCTGTCCAGGATAGATCCTGCAGTATTTACTCTTACGGACAGTTCTTCCTCTTCGTCTTCAAGCTTGTCTGCTGCTTCTTCAAGCATTTCTCCTACGTTTGAAGGTACTGATCCCTCAGCTAGATCTCTCATTCTAGCTGTTAATGTTGATACTTTCTGCATGATGAGGCCACCTAACCCATCATGCTTCCTTGAAGTTTTTCCTGGGATTTCTGCATCTTCTCTTGTAGCTGTTTCTCTTTCTTCTCTAAAGTCTTTTTCCTTAGCTCTAAGTCTTCTATCTGTTCTTCAAGCTCGTCTTTCAAGTTGTCTCTATCTTTAGCTACCAGAATGTTCCCTACTTGTCTGTAAACGTTTCCTTCGCTTTCTTTTTCTAATTCTTCAACTGCTTTCTTTGATTCGCGAAGTTCTGACTCTGTTTCTTCTTTTTGCTGCATTACTTGTTGAATCTGCTGCTGATTTTGCTGTAACTCCATCATAACTTTTTGTGCATCGTTTTCTTCCATTCTTTTATTCACCTTTTAGTATAAATTTTTTCTGCAAGTGTTGTAAGTCTAAATACTGTGTCTGTACAACCTCGTAAAACTCCGAGTCCATCCGTCTTTGTCTCTACTTCTATACTGTTTTCCTCAGCTTTTATACTGTACTCAACGTTTTTATCGGACTCTAAACTGTATCTTACTACTTCTTTAATCTCTTCCGGTTTCTCTGTATCTATCTCTACTACAGATCTCACTTTGCTTCTACAGTGTTAGGCTCTTCAGGTCTTTTCTTTAACAAGACTCTGTGACTGCATTTAGGACAGATAATCTTCTCTGATACAGGATCGATCTCTACGTCTTCCTCACAGTTCACACATTTGTATCCTGTCATAAACTTACTCCTCAATTGCCTCTTTAGCTGCTTCAAGTTCTTCTGTCTCAACCTGTAAAGCTTTTTTCAGCATGTTTTCTGCTCCTGTGTCTGGCTTGTATGCTCCTCCTGCAAACTTTTTACCAGTCTCTTTGTCTTTCCATACTCCTGGGGCTACTCTTTCGTATCTCTTATCTCTTGACTCTGCTTCGTCAACGTTTTCTCTAATTTTTCTACCGTATCTTGATCCGAAACGTTTGGAGGACTTGTTTTTTCTGCTCATTGAATTGGTTCACCTAATAAAGTAAAAGATAGAAGGTAAGTTTTTTATTCTCCAGCCGCTTCCTGGAGAATAGTTCTTAACTTCTGGGTTTTCTCTTCGGACTCGTGGACGATATCCATTACTTCTTCGTGTGTTAATGGTTCTGTCTCTCCTTTCTGCATTGCTACCACGTTTCCGTGTTCGTTGAGTGAGACTGTTAGTCTTGCGTCACGTGCGTCTTCTTCCTCGCTTGTCAGATCCCATACTGTTTCACCATTGATCTTGCTGGCTGTTACTGTTACAGGGTTTTCCTGTAATGGGATATCACGGTCTTTCTCTCCTCTCTGAAGTGTTCCTGTCTCTTCATCGTATACAGGTAGGTATCCTGTCTTGATTGCTGCCATTGCTCCTAATGAGGATGCATCGATCAGGTTTCCATCGTCGTTTAAGACGTGTACGTCAAGGAAAAGTGTTAACACTTTTTCTCCTGGTTCGATACATAGTTCTTCAAGATCTACTGCTTCACTTTCTCTGATTCCTCTGTCTACTACTCTTGCAAGCTCTACACCGTCTTCTTGTGGCGGTCCTGACTCGTATTCTCTGGATGCCATAGGTGCTAGCTCTGCGTTTGTAACGATTGTTCCTTCGTTAGGACGGTCTGGGAACGGTTCTTCTGCTCCAACTTTTAGACCGACTACTACTTGTGTGTCTCCGATTGTTACTTTTGCTGAGCCTTCTGCTGTCTCGTTGATGTAGTCTGCTTCGACTTCTATATCTCTGAACTCGTCGAGATCTCTATCGTCTAAACGGTCTTGGTCTTTGACCATTTTCCGGATTGTTTCTTGGTTTAGTTTCATTTTTAGTATTCACCTCTGATTTCTTCGTATTTTTGTACAAGTGCTTTTCTCTGTTGTTCGAATAGCTGGTTGCAGCCGTCTCTTGCGAGCTCTAGGCTTTCATCAAGCATTTCTGGAGTAATGTCTCCGTCCATCTGTAGAAGTGTGATTTCGTCGCCTCCGTTGATTGTTGCGATCGGGATGTCTGCGTTTCCTTCTTTGTCTTCTACTCCGTTGACATCTAGTACTACTTTGTCTTCTACGACTCCTGCTGCTGTTGCACTTACCATTCCTTTCATTGGGATTCCTGCGTCTGCTAGTGCTAGTGCTGCTGCGTTGATTCCTGTTACTCTTGTTCCTCCGTCGGATTCAACTATCTCCATTGAGATATCGATTCCGGCTTTTGGAAAGTTTTCAAGCTCTACTACAGGTTCTAGTGCTTTTCTTGCTACTAAACCGATTTCTTTTGCTCTCCGGTTTGGTCCTGGCCTCATTCTGTCGTCGACTGAGAACGGCGCCATGTTGTAACGCATCTTGATTACTGCACGGTCTGGTTCTTGTAGATGTCTTGGGTGTAGTTTCTGTGGTCCGAATACGGATGCTACTACTCTTGTATTTCCTGTTTCTACCATTGCTGATCCGTCGGCTTCTTCCAGTACTCCTACTTCCATTTTGGTTTCTCTTAGTTCGTTTGGTTTTCTTCCGTCTACTCTTTTTCCGTCTTCGTCGAAAAATTCTACGTCTTCTGGCATTTTTTATTCACTCCTCTCTAGCTGTTCATCCAGCCATTCTCCGATTTTGTCGGTTAGTCCGTCTACGTGAGCTTCTCTTTCTACTTTCTTGACTGCTTTTGCAGCTAGGTTTGCTTTGTCTCCGTGGATCCAGACTCTTCCGTTCTGTCCTACAATTACTTTGCTGCCGGTTTTCTTTTTGATCTGTTTAACCATTGTTCCTTTTTTACCGATTACTCTTGGTACTTTGCTTGGAGAGATCTCTATTACTCTTCCTCCTTTCAGTTTTCTGCATCTTCTGTCTTCCATTGATAGGTTGACGTCCATTCCTTCGGTTACGCTTGATACTTCTACTACGATTGCGTCCCCGACATCGAAGTAGTCTGTTAGATCGTCTTCCTCTAGGTCAATATATTCGTCTACAGCGGTATCGATCTTCATCATACCTTCGTAAGCAGAGTTAAGGTCTGCTCTCCAGTTCGAATATCCTACGCTTGAGATCTCTGCGATTATTATATCGCCTTCACTCGGTACGTATCTTCCGGACATTGGAACAACTCTTACTGAGTTACGGCCGTATTCAACTACGCCTACGTATTTAGAAATGATTTTATCGTTTTCTTCGTATACACCGGAGTTAGGATACAGTTCGTCTCCTTCAAAAACGGTTTCTCCGGGTGTAACTAAGTCTTTTTCTTCTTTAACTCTTGACATATAATTTTACACCTTATAATTCAGTTCTTTCTTTTCTTCACAAAAAGTGAAATCTGTTTTATAATTTATACGGCGTGACGAACTCTTTTATACTATTTGAAACTTACGGTGGAAGAAAGCGCAAAAACCGGTCTCCGGCCAATAAAAAATTCCAAGAAGAAAAAAAGAAGTCTTCTGAGAATAAGAGGAGAGTAATCTATAGAATCTAGGTAAGGTTAGACTTCCTTCATCTCTGTCTTCCCAGAAGTCATATCCTGTAGCTCGTCCATCAGCTCGGATAGAACTCCTGCAGGAAGTGTTACACGCGCCATGAAGTACTCGTTACCCCACTGCTCATCCTTAATATCTGCTACCTGTTGAAGCTTGTCGTATGCTTTTCCAGCCTGGTCAACAGGAATCTTTATCGCAACAGTTTTTTCATCCAGAGAGATTGGTATTATCGGCCTTAGAACATCGATAGCATCGTCAAACTCTTCCTCTAGGTCGGCCATTGCATCTATATGGAAACCTGCTTCCTCCAATGCGTTCTCCACTCTCTGAGGCGGGTGAGGATTACCGGTTTTAGGGTCCTGTGCTCTACGAGCAATCATACTTACTAGCTGTTTCCATTTGTCTTTACGCATCTCAGCCTTCTGATCGGTAGTTAGCTGCATATCTCCTTTGTCAAAGATCTCTTCGGCAGCCTCCATAACTTGTTTGGTTCCGAACTCTTCCTCTAGTTCGTCTACCGAAGCTCTTTCACCTTCTCCGGCGTCAACAAAAACTTCCTGTACGAACAGAAGCCTCTGTATATCATGGTCTTTGCCTTCAAGCTTAGCCTCTTTCGCTAGATCTGGTTCGACCAAGATTTCAAAGGTTTTATCTCCTTTATAACGTACAGTTATTGCATCGGAAGTATCCATATACTCTTTCTACGTTACGAATAGTTAAACAAGTTTTTCTTCTATCTACAGTAGACTACAATCTTCCAACAAATTATATCTGATTTAGTTAGAGAAAAAAGTGAGAGATATGTAGGAACGGAGTAAGTTATACTCCTAGTCCTCTATCTTCAAGCTCTTCAGGCTCAACTCTCTGGTAGTTGTCCTCAAGATCTACTACGGCAAGCTCAACGTTCTCGGTCTCTAAATCATCGTTACCTTCTTTCAGTGCGTTGATAGCCATTTCGATAGCTTCTTCTTCAGTCAAGTCTTCTTCCCAGTTCTCTTCAAGATACTCTGTAGCATCGTCGCCTTCTCTTCCGATGGCTACTGCTTCCCACTGGTTGAGTGTTCCTGAAGGATCTGTCTGGTAAACCTTAGGATTACCGTCTTTAACTCCTCCGGAGATTGTGGATACTCCGTAAGGACGTACTCCTCCGTACTGAGTGAACTGCTGACACCGGTCAGCAAGGAAAGTCGCTAATACAGGGGTAGGGATCTCTTCATCATAGGTCATCAAGTATCTCTGTGCCTCCTGTCTTGTCTCATCCACTAGTGTTCGTCCATCCGCTACTAAACCGGATGTAACGATTCCGATATGGTCGTCGACTTTGAAAACTTTCTCAGGGTTTCTGACCTTTAACTCTTGGTTGCTTCGTGTTGCGGCAAGAACAGCGCCTTCTTCGTATACAAGGCCTAGAGCTGTAGCTCCTTTTTTAACTGCTTCTTTTGCGTATTCGACCTGGAAAAGTCTTCCGTCAGGAGAGAAAATAGTTTTTCCACGGTCGTACTGTGCCTTTTGGTTCGTCATCTGCATAATTTAAATATCACCTAGAAACTTGTTATAAGACTGTATTTCTGTAGAAGATTTATTAACCTAGTTGTTAAAGCTTGGTAAGACAGGAAAAATCTTTAACTCAGGCTGTAAAAACCTTATACAATGGTTTTAGGCCGTTGGAGAGAACTAGTTTTGGAACAGAAGATCTTCACACTTCTTACTGTAACGTTTTTACTGATTACTACTGCTTTCTCGGCCTACCACTACTTTCCTGTAGGAGTAGATGAATGTGGAAGCGACTGCCAGACCTGGTTAACACCGGTGAATCCTTCACCAGACGCATGTACAACGGTATGCGTTGAAAAACCGGAGCCGCATCCATTATATCTTCCATCACTCTATTTAAGTGTTTTAACCGGTTTAACAACGGTCTTCTATACTGTTTTACTTGTTAAGACAAAAGTTCTGGACAGGAAACTGGAAGGTTCAAACCGTCTTTAAACCGTGGGAAGAGAAAGCCTTTTTTAGATTACACCCTTAAAACAGATATTACAGTAGGATGAAAACCGGAAACCGGTCGACTACGTAAAAAATATTTCCCTTGGTCCACTAGCTCAGGGGTTAGAGCACCGTCCTTATACGGACCTCACACAGAAAAAACTGGCCTCATTAGGAGGATTGTGTGTTGCCTTAAGTTAGGCGGCGGTCCCGGGTTCGAATCCCGGGTGGACCATCGCATAAAGCGTTATTTGGTTTTTCTTGATAGGGAGAAATTCTCGGTTTCAGGTTAAAAATAACTTTTTAACACTACTAAGTTCAAATTCTTTCTGTGAGAAAACTTTCGGATTTTTACGGTTCCAAGCCAGTACTGCTTAATCTTGTTGCTGTATCGGGAGTTCTTGGATTAGGACACCATATAGATCATATCATTAGAGGTAACCATGTTGGATGGCCTGTTATACCGGAAGTTACGGCTTTCACGTACTCTCTGTTTATCTATCCGCTTATCTTGGTAGGTCTTTATTTCGAGTACAGGGACCGTGATACTTCGGTTTACTGGCCTCTGGTACTGTTCCCTATCTTTGCTCTTGTCGCGGTCACTCATTTTGGTCCTTGGGCACTTGAACCTCCATCCCATGTTATTGAGCCTTACAGTTCATTTTACATAGGAGTCCTTGCTTTCGTATGGCTGTTAGCGTTAACCGTTTCTCTAGCTTTTACGCTAATCCGGTCTATAACCGTTTTTCTGGAGCGCAAACAGTTTTCGGAATGAAATTATGGTTGTCTTAGAGATTGATACGGGGAACTAGATTTCTGTCTCCTTCAAATTCTCTTTAACATCTTTGGAGGGTATATTGTGGTCGTACATAGTTTAGGATTAATACTTCCAAATCTATGTTGGAAGGTATGAAAGATAACAGCATTGGACTGTCAAAGCCGGAGCTCCACAGAAATCCAGAAACTGTTTATAAAGGCCTTGACCATGGATCATACTTTGATAATGAGATACGTGTCAACGGAGAGTATTTAGAGTCTCGTACGGATTTAGAGGTGGTTACATCTCCTAAAGGCTTTATATGGGGTTACGGGGGTTCGGGACCTTATGTTACTTCTCTTTCGCTGCTTGCTGATGCCTATGGCAGTGATGAAATAGCACGGGAGTACGCGATGGCTTTTAAGAATGAATACGTATGGCCAGAATTGGAGATGGGTGAAAACTTTGAGGTCACGGCCGAATATATCGACAACGTAGTTGAGAGTATCTATGAAAGCTGGATCTGAAGTAATCTATCTTTCCTTCAATAAACTTCTGTCTGTTTCAATATTGTCTCTATCTAATTCTAGAGAAGATATATCATATATTTTTCTTTATCTTCTCCGCTAGTTTGGGTCCTATACCTTCAATATCTGTAAGTTCTTCTTTACTTAGTTCTCTGAGCTCTGATAAACTATATTCTTCCATCAGTTCTTTTCTTTTTTCCTCTCCTATACCTTCGATTTCCTCAAGTACTGACTCTATTTTGTCTCTACGAGAGCTATGGTAGTTTACTGCAAAACGGTGTGATTCATCTCTGGCAGCTGATAAAACAGTTTTAACATCTTCAGGTATCTCCGGATTTTTATGTAAACCAAGTATATCATCATCAGGTTTTACTATTGCAAAAACTGGTTTTGACCAGCCAGTTTCTCTCATCGCTCGGGCTGCAGCATTTAACTGTCCTCTACCACCGTCTATCAAAATCAGATCAGGTTCTTTACGTTTATCACGGCCTTCTATAGATCTTTTCGCACGCCATTTTAACAGTTCATACATGTTGTCGTAGTCATCGTTTTTCTCAACCAGTTTTTTCCGTCTATAATCTTTTTTCAGCGGTTTATCGTCTTCAAAGACAATATTTGATCCTACAACTTTTTTCCCGCCTGTATGACTTACATCAAAACATTCAATCCGGTTTATCTCCAGTCCAAGTATCTCCTCGAGTTTTTCCATCTTTGAGTTCTCTGTTTTCTCAGAGGTTTTTTCTGCAGATTCGAGTAATATACGGTCTCGTCCGTGTTCTGGTTCTCCAAAACTTACGCCTTCATCTTCCAACCAGCTTCTTATATCCGGGTCTTCGATCTCTACTTGAGTTGTAATCTGTTCGGGAAGATTATCTGTTGCATAAAACTGTTTTACAAAAGCTTCTAAGGCTTCTAAACGGCTTTCAGCCTGTTCGTTAAGCCTGTAAAATCTTTTATCTTTTATACTGTTTTTCTCAACAACTACAAGCCCTATTCTATCAAGTTTAGGGTTTACAGCTAGGACATGTTTTACACCTGTATCACGGATTTTCTTGTTGCCTCGAAGGTTCTTAAGATCATCTATATAGTCTCTGAGTGTTCCTGCACGTTCGAAACGTTTTTCTTCTGAGGCCTTAGACATTTTTTGTTCTATCTCTTCTAGAAGGTTAGAAGAGCTGTCTTGGAAAAACTGTTTAGTCTTTTCTACTTTCTCTCTGTACTCTTTTTCACTTATTTTCCCTACACAAGGTGCAGAACAGATACCCATCTGGTAGTCTAGACATGGGCGGTCTCTTCCTGAAAACTTTCTATCAGAACAGCCACGAACACCGTATATATCACGTACGGCTTTTATAGCGTTTTCAACCCGTCTCATCTCAGTGAACGGCCCGAATACTGTAGAGTCCTCATTTGGATCTCTTGTAGCATTTATACCGGGAAACTTGTGAGAAGTTATCTCGATTACAGGATAGCTTTTACCATCTTTTAACCGTATATTGTATTTTGGCTGGTATTTTTTGATCAAGTTAGCTTCCAACAGCAATGCTTCTTTCTCATCCTGTGTTGTTCGATGGTCAAGTCTGTCTGCTTTTTCCACCATCTTCTCTATCTGAACAGTCCGTGGATCTGTATAAGAACGAAGCCGATCTCTTATATCAACAGCTTTACCTACATAAAGCGGTACCTCTTCTTTACGGAAAATATATACTCCGGGTTCCGCAGGTTTCTCTTTTAACTTTGATCTAAGCTCGTTTTTTTCCATTAGTTCAGTTAAGCAGTTTGGATAGGTATTTTCCGGTATAGGAATCAGGGTTTTGTGCTACTTCTTCAGGTGTTCCCTGTGCAACTACGGTTCCTCCGTTTTCTCCTCCTTTAGGTCCTAAATCAATTATCTGGTCCGCACATTTTACCAGCTCCAGTTCATGTTCTATTATCAGTACGGAGTTACCGTTTTCAACCAACCGGTGTAGTACCTCTATCAGTTTTCTTTCATCTTCCCAGTGGAGACCTGTAGTCGGTTCATCAAGCATATACAGTATATCTTTGTTACGGACCTTACCCAGTTCTTCGGCAAGTTTGATTCTTTGTGCTTCTCCTCCTGAAACTGTTGTAGAGGGCTGACCAAGCTCCATATAGCCTAGACCTACATCTTTCAGTAGTTTCAACCGTCTTTTGATTCTTCTATCATGTTCGAAAAACTCGTATGCCTCTTCTATCTCCATATCCAGGATCTGTGCGATCGATTTACCCCGGTATTTTACCTGTAAAGTCTCTTTGTTGTATCTTTTACCGTGACATCTTTCACACTCTACGTAAACATCTGATAGAAAGTTCATCTCGATCTGGACAGTTCCCTGGCCTTTACATTCTTCACATCTTCCGCCTTTCACATTGAAACTGAAACGTCCTTTATCATAGCCACGTTGTTTTGATAACTTGGTTTCTGCGAAAAGCTCACGGATATAATCAAAGACTCCTGTATATGTTGCAGGGTTAGAACGCGGTGTACGTCCTATAGGAGACTGATCGATCATACGTACAGACTCTATATCTTCTGTTCCTTCTACTTTCTTGTGTTCTCCTACTCTGACGGAATGGTTGTTGTTCAACTGTTTTGTCAGCTGGTTGTAAAGGATTTTATGCATTAAAGTAGATTTTCCAGAACCTGAAAGTCCTGTTATAGCCGTCATTATGCCTAAAGGAATCTCTACGTCGATATCTTTCAGGTTATGTTCTTTTGCACCTTTAATCGTTATACTTCCTTCAGGCTCTCTACGTTCATCAGGTACCGGAATCTTTTTTCTACCGTCTAGAAAGTCGCCTGTAACAGACTCTTTTTTACTCGAAATATCTTTCTGTGAACCGGTTCCTACAATTTCTCCACCTCTTTTACCGGGTCCTGGACCTATATCGATTATATTGTCTGCTCGCCGGATAGTGTTTTCATCGTGCTCTACAACAAGTAAAGTGTTTCCTAGATCTCTAAGGTTCTCAAGTGTATCAACCAGTTTGTTGTTATCGTGTCTATGCAATCCGATTGAAGGCTCATCAAGTACGTAAAGTACGCCTGTAAGACCTGAACCTATCTGGGTTGCAAGCCTGATACGCTGGGTCTCTCCCCCGGATAAAGTAGCTGCCTCTCTGTTGAGAGTTAGATAAGTTAATCCTACCTGTTTTAAGAATCCTAGACGTTCTCGGACCTCTCTGATTATCTCTTTTCCTATCTCAAGTTCTCTACCTGAAAGCTCATCTTCCAAGCCTTTGAAGGCTTCATGAGCTGTATCTATATTCATTTTATTTATCTCAGGAAGTGTAAGACCTGCTACCTCTACATTTCTTGACTGTTCGGAAAGCCTTGTCCCGTTACATGAAGGACAGGTATCATCACGCATATACTCTCTAAGACGCTCTCTTACATTATCGCTGTTGGTCTGATGGAAACGCCGGTTAATATACTCTATTGCGCCTTCAAACTCTTTTTCTGTAAGACCTGAACCTCTCATCTTCTCTACAGTATAATAAAGAGGTTCTTCTGTACCGTAAAGTGCTTGTTCTTGTATACTTTCATCAAGCTCTTCGAAAGAAGTATTTACACTGATATCAAAGTGGTCTGCAAACGCATTAACTCCGCGTCTGTAATAATCTTTACTGTAATCCCAGAGAGTAACCGCTTGTTTCAAAGGTAAAGAAGGATCAGGTACAACAAGTTTTCTATCTGCGACCTCGGATTTACCGAGTCCATCACATTCGCTGCAAGCCCCGTAAGGACTGTTAAACGAAAAACTTCTCTGTTCTAGTTCCCTAAACTCTCTTTGGTTTCCTGGCTCGGAAAAACCTTCTGTAAACCGCATAAGTTTACGGTTCCCAACAGCTTCTACAGCATCTAAACTGTTTTCCAGCTTTTTCCCTAGTTCAACATAGACTTTTCCGTTTGACTCTCCTATCGCCGATTCGATCGCTTCTACAAGCCTCGAACGTGAATCCGGATCCGCTTTTATCCGGTCTATAACTATCTCAAAACTGTTTTCAGGTTCAGGATCTTCCAAAGTTAAATCATATTCTTTATCTGTAATTACCCGGGTAAAACCTCTTTCTTCCAGTTCTTCTATATATTCTGTAAAGTTTTCTGTTTTTACAGGTGAAAGTACTTTGATCTTTGTACCCTCAGGAAGCTCTAAGACCTTATCCGCTATATGGTCGGGAGTATTCTGTTCTACTATTTTCCCTGTCTCTGGAGAATACTGGGTTCCAACACGTGCATAAAGAAGCCGTAGATAATCATGTATCTCAGTTACAGTACCGACTGTAGATCTAGGAGTCGTACCCGAAGTCTTCTGTTCTATACTTATAGCAGGTGAAAGACCTTCAATTCTTTCAACCTCTGGTTTATCCATCTGGTCTAGAAAGTTTCTTGCATAAGAAGAAAGTGATTCCATATAACGGCGTTGACCTTCTGCAAAAATTGTATCGAAAGCAAGTGTAGATTTTCCCGAACCGGAAAGACCGGTTACAACTGTTAGTTCTCCTCTTGGTATCTCAACATCTATATTTTTTAGATTGTTTTCCTTTGCACCGGTTACCTCTATACTTTCTTTCTGTCCGCTCATTTAATCCCCTCTAATAACTCTCTGAAAAGAACTTATTTCCAGGTATGAATATGATGACAGGTTAACCATAAATGATTGGTCTTCGTTTTACTGGGCATGAAAGAGTCCAAAAAATTCAATGTAAAAGCACCTTTTGAACCTGCAGGAGACCAAAGCCAGGCGATAGACAAGCTTTCAGAAGGTTTCAACCAAGGTATGGAAAAACAGACCCTTTTAGGGGTTACAGGTTCAGGTAAAACCAATACAGTTTCATGGACTATAGAACAGATACAGAAACCGACACTGGTTATTGCACATAACAAAACTTTAGCAGCCCAGCTCTACGATGAGTTAAAACAGCTTTTCCCCGATGCAGCAGTAGAGTACTTTGTATCCTACTATGATTATTATCAGCCTGAAGCATACGTCAAAAACACAGACACCTATATAGGGAAAGATGCTTCGATCAACGAAGAAATAGAAAAACTTAGACACTCAGCTACAAACTCTCTTCTTACAAGAGATGATGTAATTGTTGTAGCATCGGTTTCTGCAATATACGGTCTTGGTGACCCTGATTTTTACAGAGATCTAGCACTTGAAATCAGCAAAGATACAGACAAAACTAGAGACGATGTTATAGCCGAACTGGTTGATATACAGTATGAACGTAGCGATGAAGATTTCAAACAGGGAAAGTTCCGTCTTAGAGGAGACACACTCGATATATTTCCTATGTACTCACGTACTGCTTACAGAATCAGTTTTTGGGGGGATGAAATTGAGAAGATAACAGAGTTCAAACCTTTAGAAAACAAGACAGTAGAAAAAAGAGAAAACGTACTGATAAGACCGGCATCCCATTATTCAGCTCCTGATGAGAAACTAGAACAAGCTATAGAAGAGATAGAAGAACTTATGGAACAACGCATTGAACATTTCAAAGATATAGGCGATGAGGTCGCCGCCCAGAGAATAGAAGAGCGTACCAAGTTCGATATAGAGATGATAAAAGAAGTTGGATACTGTTCAGGGATTGAAAACTACTCAGTACATCTTTCTGACAGAGACTCTGGAGATCCGCCTTACACTCTTTTAGACTATTTTCCGGATGATTTTCTTACGGTTATAGATGAGTCTCATCAAACGGTTCCACAGATCAAAGGACAGCATGCGGGAGACAAAGCGCGTAAAGAATCGCTTGTGGAAAACGGTTTCCGGCTGCCAACAGCTTATGACAACCGGCCTCTAACCTTCGAAGAGTTCGAAGAAAAAACCGATAAAACACTTTACATATCGGCTACGCCCGCGGATTATGAAAAACAAGAGTCTGAACAGATAGTAGAACAGATTGTACGTCCAACATACTTGGTTGATCCTACTATAGAGGTCCGTGAGACCCAAGCACAGGTAGAAAATGTGATAGAAGAGATAGAAAAACGGGTAGAACGTGATGAGCGTACACTTGTAACAACGTTGTCTAAGAATATGGCCGAAAACCTCGCAGAGTTTCTACGTGATGCAGGTGTAAACGCAAAGTATATGCACCATGAAACCGATACACTTGAACGCCATGAAATTATCAGAAAACTGCGTCTAGGAGAGATAGATGTAGTTGTAGGAATCAATCTTTTGAGAGAAGGTTTAGATATTCCAGAAGTATCTTTAGTGGCTATACTTGAAGCTGATCAAGCAGGTTTTCTACGTTCAGAGACTGCATTAGTACAGACTATGGGCCGTGCAGCAAGAAACAAAGACGGTCATGTAATCATGTACGGCGATGAGAAAACAGATGCGATGGAAAACGCTGTAAGTGAAACCAAAAGAAGAAGGGAGATACAAGAAAAGTTTAATGAAGAAAACAACAAAGAACCGAAGACTATCGAGAAAAAGATAACAGAATCAACTCTTCCAGGAAAAGAAAAAAAGAAAAATGTTACAAAAACAGAGTTCGAAAACTCATCAGCTGCAGAAAAACGTATTATCGAGTTACAGGAAGATATGAAACAGGCAGCAGAAAACCTAGAGTTCGAACTGGCAGCAGAATACAGAGATAAAATCAAACAGATAAAAAAAGAAAACAGTCTATAAACAGATAAATATTCCTTTTCTGAAAACTAGTTCGGAATAATATTTAAGACTGAACGGTTCATAGTAGTCTGTGAGATTTGATTTACTCAGTAAAATCAACAAATTTGGGCCTTTACTAGGAGTTTTTGGTTTTGTGACGGCTTCTACACTAATTTTATCGATTCTATTCGAAAGTTCTGTTATGCAGACCGGAAAGCTGTTTATGGCTATGTTCTTTTTGACTTTCGGAGCTTTCAAAGTCTACAATCTAGAAGGTTTTAAGAAAGCATTCGAGATGTATGATCCTCTAGCAGCTAAAAACAGTTTTTATGCCTCAGTATATCCTTTTGTTGAGATAGCTTTAGGAACACTATATCTTACAATCTTCGTATACTCTTTACCAAGACTGGAATTAATTGTTTACAGCTCTACAGTTTTAATTGTGGGTATAAACGCATTAGGAGTTCTGAAAGCCTTGACTGATGGTAGGAAAATCCAGTGTGCCTGTCTTGGGGATGTCTTTAACGTGCCGATGACATGGGTCACCTTACTCGAAGATCTCTTAATGGCTTCAATGGCGTTAATAATGCTTCTAACCTTGTTTTACTGAAACCGGGCTGATTTTCTTAGGTATCGGTGTTTAAGGCTTCGGGTTTATTAGTTAGTTATCAGACCTCACTGTTGTGAGCAGTCGGGGTCTGGCAGGATTCCAGAGTTTTACTCTGGTTCCTGTTCATTTTTTCTATATTCGAGTAGATTCTTTAACCAGTTTTTGGAAATTATACTGTATGAATAAAGATAAACTGGATTTTCTTACCCTGGATGATATAACTCAAAAAGAGGTTTCCGATATTTTAGAGTCTGCACAAAACTACAAAGACAAAGATGCTGGTGGAAAAGATTTAGAGTCTCAAACTTTAGGAATGATATTCCAGAAGCCTAGTACACGTACACGGGTATCGTTCGAAACAGGGATGACTCAGCTAGGCGGCCACGCAGTCTACCTAAACGAGGAGGACATCCATCTTGGACGCGGAGAACCGTTAAAGGATACGGCTAGAGCAGTCTCAAGCTACGTCGATATCTTGATGGCAAGAACTTACAGACACGGAGATATTGAAACCTTGGCAGAGTACTCAGAAACCCCTGTTGTAAACGGGCTTTCAGACAAAGCACATCCGTGCCAGGCTTTAGCCGACCTACTTACAATCAAAGAAAAGTTCGGAGGCTTTGAAGACGTGAAGGCTGCATGGATAGGAGACTGTAACAATGTGGCGCACTCATTTGCTTTAGGCTGCTCACTAACAGGTCTAAAGTTTTCGGTTGCAGCTCCAGAAAACCAGGGTTTCAACAAACAGTTCTTAGAAAAACTCAGAGAAAACGGTTTAGAACCAGAGATCGCTGAAAAACCTGAAGAAGCAGTTAAGGATTCAGACGTTGTCTATACGGATGTCTGGAACAGTATGGGCGACCAGAAAACAAGTGAAGAGCTGGAAAAATTTGAGGACTACCAAGTAAACCAGAAGCTGTTGGAGAAAAGCCCTGGAGCCTTTGTAATGCACTGTTTACCGGCTAAAAGAGGAGAAGAGATAACGGAAGAAGTTCTGGAAGGCAGTAAATCTGTGGTCTGGCAACAGGCAGAGAACAGGCTTCATGTACAGAAAGCGCTTTTAAACTGGCTCCTTGAGGATAACTGATACTTTATGGAAGAGTTGGTAGAAGAGTTGCTGGATCTTGAAGGTGTTAAAAGCGTTAGAAGGTTTAACGACTCGGTTCTAAGAGTAGAGCTTTACAGCCGTAGTATTCCGGGTTCAGAGCTGTTTGAGATCTCAGGTGATCTACGAAAGATTTCGCAGAAAATCAGGTCCTGTCTTGAACAGGCTCGGCAGAACAGAGTTTTTTCGAGCTGGGAATGGGTAGTTAAGCCTGAGAAAAAGTACCAGAAAACAAGTTTAGGACGTAAGAAGGTAAAGGATAGGAAAGGTATAGGTTACAAAAAAGATTATTACGAGATATCGGTCAGCTAAAACAGTTTTTTTACTTTATCAGTAGGAATACGCCGGCCAGTATAAGAACTAGGCCTATTATGGTTGCTACTGGGGGTATCGGTATGAAAAGAAATACTATGCCTAAAAGTATTAGAGCTGTAGCTTTCCATTTCATCTTTCCTGTTAGGCATGTTAGGTTTCGCTGAGTAAAAACAGAACTGCACCAAACAATATTGTAGTAATCTATAACAGTTAGATATATTACAGCTTCCAGTTAAATACTTAGTATGCCTTTAGAAGATTCTCCGCGTGAATTCACGCTGTATAAACTAGATTCAGGTGAAGAAGACTATGAAGAGGCTGTAAAACTTCTTGACCAATCAGGACTCAAGTACAGTACTTCCAAAGAGTCATGTAGTTATGTGGTCAGGGATGAAGAACCGGTTTTGGATATCTATCTTCCGGGTATGGATATGCATATCTGTAGGAAAGGCTCAAGAGAGATAGAACAGGCTCTCAGTAATATTGAGCTTAGAGACAACGAACATGTTAAAGATCTCTAAAGCCTGGTCTCTCCAATCCTTTAAATAAAAAGTTAGAATACTTCTTAACTAATGGTTCTAAAGGATAAGATGCTTTTAGCAGAAGATCTAGTTAGAAAAGACTTTGTAAGTTTAGACGCAGAAACAACTGCTAAAGAGGCTTTAGAACATTTCAGAGACTTTGAGTCAGAGCTTGAAAAACCTTCTATATACTATATCTACGTTTTTAAAGACGGAGAACTTGCAGGAGTTATATCAGTAAAAGAACTGCTGAGAGCACGGACTGATCAGACTTTAGAAGAGCTTATGCGAGAAGATATTGAAACTGTTGACTCGAAGGAGTCTTTGGAGAAAGTTGCTCGTGACATGGCTAAAACAGATTACCAGGCGCTTCCAGTACTTGAAGAAGAGGAAATGATAGGTATTGTACGCCATGATGAGATGCTTGAAGTACTAGATAATGAAGCTACAGAAGATATATTCAAGAAAGCAGGTATAGTTGAGGAGATTGATAAAAGCAAGAAAGTTATAGACTCCTCGGTTTTTGGAGCAGTCAGAGTTAGACTTCCCTGGTTATTATTCGCGCTTCTAGGTGGTTTAATGGCTGGAGGGGTTATAGAGTTCTTTGAATCATCTCTTAACCAGGTTATGGCTTTAGCATTCTTTATACCAGTAATAATGGATATGGGAGGTAACGTGGGAACACAGTCCTCCACTATTTTTGTAAGAGGATTAGTACTAGGTAATATAGAAAGCGATAAAGCCTTCAGATACTTGGCGAAAGAAGCCGTTACAGGACTGACTATAGGACTTATTACAGGCGCTTTAGCAGGTTTAGCAGTATTCCTATGGCAAGGCAACCCTATGGTTTCAGTTGTACTCTTCTTATCCATGACTCTAACATGTGGTATCGCCTCACTTCTCGGCTATATTATTCCCTGGGCTGCACATAAGACAGGTAGAGATCCTGCTGCAGTATCTGATCCGATGGTAACGACGATTAAAGATATTACTGCTCTGATGATTTACTTTGGGTTAGCTACAACTCTTCTAGGTATTTAAGCCAGTATTTAGAACATTTAAACCAGAGTTTAGGCCGGCCTAAACCTTTTTGAATTAGAATCATCTCATAATAATTCGCGAATGAGCCTTGACGAAGCCAGAGAAATAATAGAAGATATTGAAACAAAGAATGCTGTAAAAAGAAATCCTGACTTAGAAAACGAGCTTCTAAACTACTCTCAAGATATGGACGTCTATGAAGCAGAAGATTACTGGAGAGAAGTAGAAGAAACAACATATACAGCAGACTACTAGACTTTTAGAAAAACCTAGGACATACTTAAAAGCATTTAACAGTCTAAACAAATTACAATGTCTCTAAAACTTTTAGTTACCAGCGACTTCCATGCTAGAGAAGATCTTAAAGAAGCAGCTATAGAAGAAGCTAACAACGGAGAATACGACATATACCTGAATCTTGGAGATTACATGACTGAAGAGTACGCACAAGACCTGTTCGAAAAGATAGAGATACCTGCAATAGGATGTACAGGAAACAGAGACATGATGTTTGACGCCGAGTTCCTAGACGGAGAAGTACCGGTCTACAACTTTCTAGAAGCAGAAGTAGACGACGAATACCTGATAATACTTATCGGAGGAGACTTCCCGGACGACATAAAAGGAAAAGTCTCAGACCTTATAGAAGAACACGGAGACGCCTCAAAAGTGATTATAGGTTCCCACTACCCGCCGAAAAAAGTAGGGGACAGAATACATTCCGGAAGAAGAATAGGATTCGACCAGTTCCGAGAACTAATAATAAGACATAAGCCTGCAGTCTGGATGAACGGCCATGTACACGAAGACTTCGGAGAAAGAAAACTTATGAAGACAAAAGTCTTGAACGCTGCATCAGATGAGACAGGAAAGGCCTACGCCGTAACTATAGGAGATGAAGGCGGAGTCGAAGAAGTAGAGGAAGTAGTACTGGTAGAACAAGAAGGCTAAGTTTCTAAACAGCTCTAAAACAAATAATTTCTATGATTGAACGTAAAGAAAAACTGTTTGTAAACAACTTTTCAGCTGAAGAGATAAAAGAAAAGTACGGAACACCGTTATACGTATACGACAGAGAGACTATAGAAAAACAGTACGAAAAACTTGAAGAAGAGTTCTCAAAAAGATACAACAATTTTTCAGTCAGCTACGCAGTAAAAGCCAATCCTAACCCAAGTATAGCTGAAGTACTTGTAGAGAAAGGTGCAGGACTAGACTGTGCTAGTATGGCAGAAATAGACTTAGCTTTGAAGCTTGATGTAACGTCCGAAAAAATAATTTACACCACGCCTTTCAACACTGAAGAAGAACTGGAATACGCCGTAAGCAAAGATGTTACGGTTAATCTTGACGCAGTCTACCTCCTAGATAAAATGTCTGAGACGCCTGAAAGAGTATCGTTCAGAATAGATCCGGGTATAGGAAAAGGAGACTTCGGACTAGTACTAGGAGGAGGCTCAAAGTTCGGTATATCCGAGGAAGAAGCCATAAAAGGCTACAAGAAAGCTAAAGAACGAGGTGTGGAACGTTTCGGTATACATATGATGACCGGTAGCGGAATACTTGACCCTGAATACTTTGGAGAAGCTGCCGCAAAACTTCTTGAGATCGCAGGAAAGATAAAAGAAGAGACAGGTATAGAGTTCGAGTTCATAGATATAGGAGGCGGCCTAGGAATACCTTACAGACCGGAAGAAAAAGCTTTAGATATTGAGGAGACCGCGGAAAAAACCGTTGAAAAGTTCAAGCAAGGCTTAGACAAACACGGCTTGGAAAGTCCTGAGCTCCGTATAGAGCCAGGAAGATATCTTGTCGCACAGTCAGGAATACTGCTGAGTAAGGTAGTAGGTGTTAAACAGAAACAGAAAGAGTTTATAGGTATAGATACAGGTATGAACCATTTTATCAGGCCGATGCTTTACGATGCCTACCATGAAGTCCTTGTAGCAAACGACTTGGAAAGAGAGACCGGCTCTAAAAAAGATGTTGTCGGCCAGGTATGTGAAAACACTGATGTAGTAGCGGAGGAAAGAGAGCTTCCGGAACTTGTTGAAGACGACTTAGTTGCTATAATGGATGTAGGTGCTTACGGCTTTGCAATGGCTTCCAACTGGAATACTCGACCAAAACCTCCTGAAGTACTGGTTGACGGCTCGGAGCTTAAACTGATTAGAGAAGGTCAGGAACGTAGAGACGTTTTCCACGGAACAGAACTAGAGTAAAAAAGTAGGGGCGTTCGAGAATCGTAACTGTTTTAGGATTTCTCTACATTAGTCTCTGTTATGGATAGTACTGATAAACAGATTCTAAGTATACTTGAGAAGAACTCTCGAACCCCGTTCACGGAGATTGCGGACCAGCTCGGAGTATCTGAAGGGACTGTAAGAAACAGAATTAGCCGCCTGGAAGAAGAGAATGTTATAGAGAGATATACTATTGATACCGATGTCCGGGGACAGACTGCTATACTAACTGCGGATGTTAAGACGGATACTGATTTCTCAGAACTTTTTTCGAAACTACCTGAAAACATACAGGTTTTCGAAGTAGCGGGAGACCATGATATTGTTATGAAGTTTTCAAGAGAAAGTACTGAAAAATTAAACCAGGTGGTTGACAGTATAAGGATGCTTGAAGAGGTCAAAGATACTACAACCTATCCTGTTCTTAAGAAAAGAGAAAAATAGAGTAGAAAAGCTACTCCGGTAAATCTAGGTCATCTAAAGCCTGTTCAATTTCCTTTCTGTTGTTATACTGTTGGTCTTGTCTTGGTTCTCGATCTAAAGGAGGTCTTGGTGTTCCATAGTCGAAACCCATAAGGTTCATACCGTACTGTACTCCGATAGGGTTTTTCTCACCTTCTTGGAACATTGCGCTGTGAAGGTCTTGAAGCTCTCTGTTTCTTTCGTAGCTTTCCTGTCTATCATCTTCTAGGTATCCTGCTTCCCATACTTCTACGGATTCTTCCGGAGCTAGGTTTGCAGACACGCTTATTGCACCTGTTCCTCCTGCATCGTAGAAGAAATGGTTTAATGAGTCTACACCTGAAAGAATATCGAAGTCTTCGTTACCGGTTCTTTCAAGCTCTCTAAGTATCTCATATACTTGGCTTGTATCTTCTGAAGCTTCTTTCAGACCCACGATTCCTTCGGTTTCTGCAAGCTCTACAGCGCCGTCTACCCCGATATCTGTTCCTGTACGTCCAGGTACAGTATATGCTACAATAGGTTCTTCTACTTCTGATGCAACCTTCTTGTAATGGTCTACTAGCTGATCTTGTGGAGGGCAGTTTACGTATCCTGCTATCATCATATGTGCGTCGATGTCTGCGTTTTCTTCTACTTTTGTTGCTAGTTCAATTGCTTGTTTGGGAGTGTTCATCCCTGTACCTGCTAGTAGTGGTAGGTCGGTGTACTCTGCTGTTTTTGAGATGAATTCGGTGTGTTCTTCGTAAAGTCCTTCACCGTGGTCTCCTAGTGCTGCTGCGTGACCTGTACATCCGGCGGGTACGACTCCGTGGACGCCGTTCTGTTCTAGGTAGTCGAGATGGTTTTCAAGCGCTGGGTAGTTGATGCTGTTGTCATCGTTTATAGGAGTAGTTATTGCGGGGTAGATTCCTTCGAAACTGTTTTCTGACATTTTTGGTTCACAGTTCAGCAGATTCGTAACAACTATTAAATAATAACTGTTTATTCGTAAAAAAAATTACGAAAAACGTAATCACAGTGTTTGTAAAACCAAAAACAGGGCACTCAGAACTTCCAACCCTTATTTAGGTTTTACCTACAGAAAGAATAACTAGAGAGGGCCGATAGTTCAGCCTGGCGGAACGCTTCCTTGGCAGGGAAGAGGCCTCGGGTTCAAATCCCGATCGGTCCATAAAAACTCAGCTTCTTCAACTCTTCATAACTCTATAGTTGATAATACTGGGTAGAAGAAGTAAGACAAGTATTACAGTAAACAATCCTTCTACAACACCTACAAGATAGACTACTAGGAATCCGGATATTACTGCAGCTATATTAACTACTAGGAAAGCTGTGAAAAGCCGGGTTACCTGTTCATTTGGAAGATCCATATCCTTCAATTCAAGTTTTTAGAGGAGTAATCTATTATTTCTTCAGAAATTGGCTTTATGTGAGAGGAAGTAAAGCCTATCCTCGTTTTCAGAGTTCCTAATTAAGTGTTTCATTGTCTCTTCAGCATCAACACTGTAAGGCTCCCCATCAGTAAAACCGTTGATTTCATCTCTGTATTCTTCAGCTAAACGATCTACAGGCTTCTCATCCTGAGCTAAACCGATATCATATACGGCAAAAACGTTATTGTCGGTAGTTCTTGTAGTTAGATACTCTTCTAGCCAGTCCTCACAGCTTCCAGATTTTTTTGAATTACGGAACAAATTCAACATAGTAACAGGTTTCTTCTATCTATCAAAAATCGTTTGTTATACTAGGATACCGTTGTTTTTTATCGTTCTCTGAATAGTTGGTTAAGTATTATGTCGACAATCTACTTTATTGCAGGACTTTTAACAGGTATTTTGCTGGGTGTAGGTGCCTCAATATTCTACTTACGTTGGAAGGTTAGAAACCAGTTAATGGGTATGCAGAACCAGATGGAGAGTATGATGGAGATGACTGAGGATATGGGTCTCGCGGAGATAGAACAGGAAGGTAAAGAACAGGAAGATAAAGAAGAGGACAACTAAGTCTCTTTAGTTGTTTTCCTCTATTCTGTCAGCTGTTTTCTCCATCTCTTCTGAAATACTTCGAAGCTGTTCAACAAAGGCTTCTGTACGCGCGTTGTACTGTTCTTCAACTTCAATATTTCTTAGAGCTACTCTTAGATGAGACTCTTTAACCTTTGCAAGCATCTCTGCTTCGCTCATTGTGCTGTCGATAATCTCGTCCAAAAGCTCTGAAAGCACACAGTTAACAACGTGAGGTACGTCTCCGTCTAATGTCTGATCTTCATCCATGTTCTCTCGGAATAGTCTTGCGATCCTTCCTTCTGAAAGCGCTAGATCTGAGTTTTCAAGCTGTCCATAATTTTTCGGTATAAGTTTCTCTAAGTCCATTAAGTAGAGTGATTAGTCTAAATATTCAAAAAACTATAGAAGCTTCATTAGATCTTCAAGAGATCCTTCGTTGTAGGACTGGTTCTTCAGAGACTTCATTACCTGGGGGTTTGGTAGTGTAGGATCTCTAGCCACTCTTCCGCAGGAGCCCATAGCTTCGTTAAAGTTAGCTTTGTAATGGTCTAAAGCTGTTTCTGCTTTTCTGCGTAAGGTTTCAACATCTATAGATTCTTCTCCTACCACTTGTTTTGAGGTGTACTCTGTAAGCTCTTCTCTTGCTTCTTCCAGTCTTCCAAGCATTTCTTCATGTCCTTCAAGTACATTAACGAAATACTGCGTCTCTTCTAAGACTCTTTCTCTATCTACGGCGCCAGCATGTTCGAGAGAGCATTCTCCGTCAGTGGTGTGGTAGTAGGCGTCTATAGTTGATTCAAAACGGTAAGCTTCAGATATTAAGTATTTTTGTGCACGTTCTGCGTCTTTAACGGTCTCGTATATATCTTCTAACTCCACTATCCTCTTTTCAACAGATCCAAATAAAAAGTTAACTCATACAGTGCTGTAGGTATTAGCTAAAGAATAATGAGAGAGTGGAAACTAAATCAGTGTTTCTCTTCCAAGATACTAGCTATCTCTGTAGCAGGTAGATCAAAACGTCCAACCATATACTTAGCCTGTTCATACTCCTCTTCATCAAGAAGTCTTTCAAACTCGTCCAAACCGTCTTCTATGTAGGCGTCTCTGGATCTAGGCATCCTTATCTTCGACTCATAGGTCTCTGCAACAGTCTCATTCGGGAAAGACTCTTTAGGACGTTCTTCTCCAGGAGCTATATACATCTGGAAAAACGTTTTTGCGGAGCCATCAAGATCTGAAAGAACATCGCTAGCCACCTGATCTATCACAAAGTCAGGGCCTCTATCATCGAAGTAACCTGTTTCATACTTTTCTTCAAACTCTTCAACAGTCTTACTGTAATTAAAGGAGTCTAAAAGATGGAAAGCCTCTTTAACAGCTTCCCTATCTTTATCTTGGTTATATGCTGTTTCCAACAAGTCTGAAAGTCTTCTATCCACTTCTTCAGTTATATCAAGATCTGCTTTATCCGCGTAAAGGCTTGAGACCTGGTACAAACCGTTGTCAAAGAACTGGCCGAAAAACCATTCCTGTTTACGGGGATGAGGCTTAACACCTCTTCTACCTCTAAACATAAGGTTTGACCGTTTCAAAAGACCTTCGTTCATGGTTGAGTATACTTCTTCAGGATCTTCTCTCCACCATCTCCGGTCTGTAAGTATGTTACCTATCAGCTTGTTTACTGACTTGTCCTCTACCTCCTGTTTTTTATCTAGCTTTCTCTGGAACTGGTAGATTCTAGCTATTTTTTTAGGGTCTTGACGCCAGTTATCTGTATCGAATTGGTAGTTCTTATGGTAAGCCATTTTTTCAGAAAAGTCCTCCTTAGCCTTCAACTAGGCGGCAGAGATTAAAACCCTCAATGCACTCCAGAAACAGTGTTTAACAACATGTTACGGATGCAGGTAGTTTGAAAACATTTCCCTGGAATAATACCAAGTAGTGTATGAAAGGTGTGTATACAGCTTTCTTCAGACTTGAAGAAGCTAAGAAGATAAAGGTAGGAAGTCTGGGAGAGCTAAAATTTGAGCCAGGAGTATATGCTTACACAGGTTCAGGAGGATCAAACGTTTTGAAAAGACTTGAGAGACATTTTTCCCGGTCTAAAAACGTTCACTGGCATATAGATTATTTCTCTGTTGAGGCTGAACCTTTAGACTTTTTTATACTACCTGAGTCTTCGGAGTATGAATGTGTTCTCGCGGATATAGTAGGGACTATAGGTGACCCGGTTAAGGATTTTGGATCCAGTGACTGCGGATGCGAGTCCCATTTCTTCAGGCTTTAGAGACTTGGTCGTGGCTCAAACTCGTCCATTAGCTCTGTAAATATTTTTGCAAGCTTTGCGCCTTGTTCTGTAAGTGTTACTATCTTCTTTCTACCTCTTTCCTCAAACTCTACTAGCTCGTACTCTTCAAGTCGTTGTAGTATCTTCACTGTGTGGGAGTATGTTGCGTCTATCTCTGTGGATAAGGCTGAGGCGTAGTACTCTTGAGGGCTCTGAAGCTTTACCAGGATTTTAACCGGTTTCTCGTGTATGAACATATATTTGAGTTCTTCTTCCATGCATATTACCTATCAGAGTCTTTCGACCTCCTAATTAACTAAAACTGTTACACTCGAACACAGTAGACCTTGTTTAATGTATGGCCGGATTAGAATAATTTAGAAGGTTACAGATACCAGCTTATATTGTTTCAGACTACAAGGGTGGTTTTAAGATAGTTATACTCGTCATTAAACGATGAAAAAGAACAACTTATACCTTGTCAGAAGCCCATAGACTCTGTCTAGCTGAAAATTAGAAGAAATAAGCTTTCTGAAGGACAAGACTTCAAAACTAATCTTCTAGATAGCTCTCAACCCTCTTTACTACATCCTCTAACTCTCTTGCAATAGTTTCTTCTTCTTTACTGTAGTTTGAAGGACTGACTCGTCCTTGCTGATCTTCAATTCTGTATCCGAAAGTTGACTCTCCTCTGTATCTTTCTCCAAGATAGCCTATAGCAACAGGCTGATCCAGTCCAACATCTATATGTGCTGCAACCTCTACATCCGTATCAGCGAACTCCTCCCAGGCTCTGTGAGGAGAAGTATGAGGATTTGTCTTGGCGTAGTGTGAACAGCCCATGTATCGGGACTTCTGGTTTTCCAGTAGATCGTTGTCAAGTATCTTATTGTCTTCTGCCAGTTCTTCTATAGCATTGAGTCTCTGGATATACCTGCCTTTGTCTTCTATATGTCCTCTTACAGGCTCTCCTTTTGTACGGTAGTCTCCGTCCCCGCCTTTCCCTCTTACTTCAAAAAGTAGTGCGCCGTTTTCTATCTCGTTGAAGGCGTCTGAGGCATCTTTGGCAAGGTATTTATCTGTTTTTGCTCCGCCTCGTCTTAGAAAGCTTCTTATCTTTTCTAGGCGTCCTTTGTCTCTTTTTCTTTTGGCTACCTCGAAAGGCTCTCCTCGGTGTTCATATGTGTTCAACTGTTCTGGAGGACCTCCGTTTATGCTTAGGGTGAAGTGTTGTCCTTGGTGGTCGTAGTCTCTAAGGTCTAAAGGCACGTCTATATCTGCTCGAGGGTATCCGTCGAGGTCGAGTGTTACTGAGTGTTTTACTGTTTCTCGTAGAAGTCCTTCATCTGTACCGTACAAGTCGACTCTTACAGGCTCAACCATTTTCAATTATCACTATAAATGGTGATTAAAGAACTAGTTTTTAACTAAAATTATGGTATAAATCTATTACTACTCTGTAATATTTTCTGGATTGGAATAAACATTAAAGAAATCTTTTTAGATAATCTTTGACTCCATAATATTTACGGTTCTGTGAGCATGCTGGACTACAGCATTCTTGTTCCGGAGGACACGTGTAAACCCTGACTGTGTCTCATGCACCTTACCATAAGTCATTCTAGTCACTGTTAGATGAGGTTCAAACTCTTTATGGAAACGGTATACAAGTTCGTAATAGTAAAACTCGGTGATGACTATCACATAGAATCTCTGGCCGTACTTTGGAGATTTCTGGGTTTTGATACGTGTTTCTAGGATTTCTGTTACCATATACTTGTTTATGAAATAGACTAGTTTATAAGAGAAATATTGTGTTTAACCGCTTTATAGGGCTTTAAAGCTGTTATTCCAACGCCTTTAATCAGCATTTAGTATTTAAATTTTTTTGTATAATTCATGGGGTATGAATAATGTAGAAAACGGAACAATAAGTATAGG
>LFCJ01000240.1_pt1 | contig 32704 bp, 24 predicted proteins | sample 643141 | NCBI WGS metagenome assembly LFCJ01 (sample SAMN03766243, study PRJNA286221) | soda lake metagenome | biome: soda lake; feature: Kulunda steppe; material: water; isolation source: sample B1-Br-g2 brine of Lake Bitter-1 | place: Russia: Kulunda steppe | collected 2010-07
ACCATTGCTTTGTTGATGAATGCACGTATCATCCTGGTATTACCACTACAAACAGCTGAAACGGTTCCTCCACCGGTCGAACGACCCTCGTAGATCGTGTGTGCACGGGCTCAGTTGTGACTCTGACCGACTTCTTCACTCGACTCTGGTACTCACCAAGCGTCGATTGATGGGTGAAATCGGATGACAACCATCGATTTCACCCAGCACTCCAGGCCGGACCCACCACTACCGGGCATCGAGACACGCCCCGAGGGCGTCCGCGAGTGCTGTCAGGTACTCATCGGAGTCGTAGCCGAGCCGGCCGATCCAGACGTCCTGGTAGGACGGATGGAGAGTCGGCAGGAGCCACACGTCGAGTCGTTCACACCGGATCGGCTCGAGTACCGCATCGAGAAACCCCCCGAGTTCGTTCCCTTCGGCCTCGAGGACGGTCGTCGTCGCGTGTTTGCCCGTCGCGAGGACGACGGCCGGGGAGACGGTCTCGAGTTCGGCGAGTAAGTGACTCCGGCAGGTCGTTCGCTCCCCGTCGGTGGGTTCGCGGTTCGTCGTCGGCTCCTCTGGGTCGGCTGGAAAGCACTTGACGGCGTTCGTGTAGTAGGCGTCGGGACATCCCACCTCGGCGAGCATCGTCCGGATCCGTCGGCCGGAGTGTCTCGAGGTGTAGGCCTTCCCGGTCCAGTTGCCACCACGCCAGCGGTCCGCCTCGGGGTTGCCGTAGCCCGGTGCCTCGCCGACGACCAGCACGTCGGCGTCGGGGTCGCCGGTTCCCCACGAGACCCGCTCGCGGGCGTCGGCAAGGGCGGGACAGCGGGTGCAGTCGGGCTCGATGACGTGGCGTGTGTCGGGGAAATCAGGCACACTCGGACGGTGGCGGGGGAGGGTGGTATCGTTCACGGAATCCGGTCGCCCTCGAGGGGACAGGCTTACCTCGAGTGGGCGGATACGGGAGGTATGCAATCGGACCTCCTCGTCGAAACGCTCACCGGACTCGTCTACGTGGCTTTGGCCGGCTTGCTGACGGCGGGTGGGCTCGTCCTCGAGTACATGAGCCTGCAGTATCTCGCGTCGGGAGAGACGGTGGTCGCGCTCTGGCTGGCCGGGTTCGGCGCAATCATGCTGTACGCCGGCCTCTACGGCTTTGGCTACGGGACGGTCCTCGCGCGGGTCGTCTGAATTCGGCCCGCCTCGAGTCGGCGGGACCGATTCCTCTTTACTGTCGGAGTGAATCAATGCGGGTATGAACAGGTTCGACGAGGTCGACGACCAGTACGACCCACACGCACTCGAGGAGGCCGTGTTCGAGTACTGGGACGACGTCGACGCCTACGAGCGGACGGTCGAGCACCGATCGGGCGGGGAGTCGTTTTTCTTCGTCGACGGCCCGCCGTACACCTCCGGGTCGGCCCACATGGGGACGACCTGGAACAAGACGCTGAAAGACGTCTACATCCGCTATCTCCGCATGCAGGGGTACGACGTCACCGACCGCCCGGGCTACGACATGCACGGGCTCCCCATCGAGACGAAAGTCGAGGAGCGTCTCGGCTTCGAGAACAAAAAGGACATCGAGGACTTCGGCGAGGACAGCTTCATCGGGGCCTGCAAGGAGTTCGCCGAGGAGAACCTCGAGGCCATGCAGGAGGACTTCCAGTCTTTCGGCGTCTGGATGGACTGGGAGGACCCCTACAAGACGGTCGACCCCGAGTACATGGAGGCCGCCTGGTGGGGCTTTGCGAAGGCGGCCGACCGCGGCCTCGTCGAACAGGGCAAACGCTCGATCAGCCAGTGTCCCCGGTGTGAGACCGGGCTGGCGAACAACGAAGTCGAGTACGAGCACGTCGAGGACCCATCGGTTTACGTCAAATTCGACCTCGAGGACCGAGATGGCTCGGTCGTCATCTGGACGACCACGCCGTGGACGATTCCCGCGAACACGTTCGTCGCCGTCGATCCCGACGGCGAGTACGTCGGCGTTCGAGCGACGAAAGACGGCGAGGAAGAACTGCTGTACGTCGCCGAGGCCAAACACGAGGAAGTCCTCACGGAAGGGCGCTACGAGGAGTACGAGATCGTCGAGGAACTGCCCGGCGAGGAACTCATCGGCTGGTCCTACGAGCACCCGCTGGCCGAAGAAGTACCCGACCACGCCGACGACGAGGGGACACTCGAGGTCTACGCCGCCGACTACGTCGACACCGAGGGCGACGGTACCGGACTGGTCCACTCCGCACCCGGCCACGGTGAGGAGGACTTCGCCCGGGGAGCCGAACTCGGCTTCGAGCCGTTCTGTCCCGTGGGTCCCGACGGCGTCTACACCGAGGAGGCCGGCAAGTACGCCGGCCAGTTCGTCAAAGACGCCGACGAGGGGATCACCGCCGACTTAGCGGACGAGGGCGCGTTGCTCGCCTCGGGCACCGTCCACCACAGCTACGGTCACTGCTGGCGGTGTGACACGGGCATCATCCAGATCGTCACCGACCAGTGGTTCATCACGATCACGGACGTCAAAGACGAGCTTCTCGACAGTATCGAGGACAGCGAGTGGTTCCCCGACTGGGCGCGTGACAATCGCTTCCGGGATTTCGTCGAGGACGCCCCGGACTGGAACGTCTCCCGTCAGCGCTACTGGGGGATCCCGATCCCGATCTGGACGCCGAGCGCGGACTCGTCCGCGAGCGGAGGCGACGAAGCCGCCGACGGCTGGGACGGCGACATGGACGACGTGATCGTCGTCGGCGACCGGGAGGAACTCGCCGAAGCCGTCGACCAGGACGTCGACCCCGAGACCGTCGACATCCACAAGGACACCGTCGACGACCTGACGATCACCGAAGACGGGACGACCTACACCCGCGTCCCCGACGTCTTCGACGTCTGGCTCGACTCCTCGGTCGCCTCTTGGGGCACCCTCGACTACCCCGAGGACGACAGCCGCTTCGACGAACTGTGGCCCGCCGACTTCATCCTGGAGGCCCACGACCAGACACGTGGCTGGTTCTGGTCACAACTCGGGATGGGGACGACCGCGATGGGCGAGATCCCCTACGACAAGGTGCTCATGCACGGCCACGCCCTGGACGAGGACGGCCGAAAGATGTCAAAGAGCGTGGGGAACGTCGTCGAACCCGACGAGGCGATCTCCCGCCACGGTGCCGACGCCATGCGGCTGTTCCTGCTCTCGGCGAACCCCCAGGGCGAGGACATGCGCTTTTCCTGGGACGAGATGGGTACGATGGAGAACAACCTCCGGACGCTGTGGAACGTCTTCCGGTTCCCGCTGCCGTACATGCGTCTGGACGGCTTCGATCCCGAGGGGACGGATCTCGAGAGCGTCGACGAGGACCTAGAACTCGTCGACGAGTGGGTTCTCGCGCGCCTCCAATCGACGAAAGCGCAGATGACCGAGGCGCTAGAGGAGTTTCGCCAGGACAGGGCCCTCGAGGCCTTACTGGAGTTCGTCCTCGAGGACGTCTCCCGGTTTTACGTTCAGGCGGTCCGCGAGCGGATGTGGGAGGAAGACGACAGCGCCTCCAAGGAGGCCGCCTACGCGACGATCTACCGGGTTCTCCGGGAAACGGTCGCCTTGCTCTCCCCGTTCGCCCCCTTCGTCACCGAGGAGATCTACGGCACCCTCACCGGCGAGGCCGAGCACCCGACGGTGCACATGTGTGACTGGCCCGAGGTCTCCGAGTACTGGACGGACGAACAACTCGAGGTCGACGTCGCCCTCCTGCGGGCGGTCGAGGAAGCCGGCGCGAACGCCCGCCAGCAGGCCGGGCGCAAACTGCGCTGGCCCGTCCCGCGCGTGGTCGTTGCCGCGGACGACGAACGCGTCCTCGAGGCTGTTACCCGTCACGAAGAGCTGTTGAAAGCCCGGCTCAACGCCCGTGATATCGAACCCGTCGCCCCCGACGAGCAGTGGGGGGAACTCGCCTACAGCGCCGAAGCCGACATGAGCGAACTCGGCCCCGCCTTCGGCGGCCGTGCCGGCGAGGTGATGAACGCGCTCAACGAGGCACGGATCGAGGAACCGACCCTCGAGGCACTCGAGGACGCCGTCGACGAAGAGCTCGGAGAGGAGATGGTGTCCTTTGTCACCGAGACCCCCGACGGCGTCGCCGGCACCGCCTTCTCACTGGACGGCGACGACCGTGGAGTCGTCTACGTCGACGCCTCGCTCACCGAGGACATCGAGAGCGAGGGCTACGCCCGCGAGGTCATCCGGCGGGTCCAGGAGATGCGCAAGGAACTCGACTTAGACGTCGAAGAGCGGATCGCCCTCGACCTCGAGATCGCCGACGACCGCGTCGCCGACCTCGTCACACAGCGTGAGGACCTGATCCGTGAGGAGGTTCGGGCGGACGAACTCGGCACAGTCGAGGACGGCCACCGCCAGGAGTGGGACGTCGAGGGACTCGCGGTCGAGATCGCGATCGCGCCGCTTGCGGAGTCGGCGGCCTGATCACGGGCTCGTTTCACAGCAAAGGCGTTCTAGCAGTTTTCGATATCGAACGTGATCTCGTCGTAGGGATCGATCCCGACCTCCTCGGCGAGTGCCTGGGGGATCGTCACGTATCCCCGGGAGCCGATCCTGACTTCCGTCTCGTGGCCCTCGAGGGAGATCGTCGCCCGATCTCCGTGTTCGAGTTCGAGTTCCCGTCTGACGTTCGCTGGAACCGTGAGTTTCGTCGTCCGCTCCTCTCCGTGTACACGTCGTTTGACTCGCATCGTTCTCGTCTCCGGGACTTTCTCGAGGAAGTACGTCGATGTTACGGAACGCAAACGGCCCGTTTCGATCGCCGTCCTGTACGTGTCGTTGGCAAACCGGCTGGGGAAACCGCCGGATCTACCCACCGAGATGTTCGGCGACCGCCGGGGCGACGGAAACCGCACTCGAGCCCCGTTCTAGGGTGTCGGTGCCGTAGATCGCCTCGACGCCGGCCCGGGAGAGGTCTGTGTAGGCGTCCCGGACGAGCAGGGGGTGGACACAGGAGACGTAGACGTCCTCGACCGAACGTTCGCCGAGGACGGCGACAGCTTCGCTCACCGTCGACCCGGTCGCGACGATGTCGTCGACCACGACGACGTCCCGTTCGGCGACGGAGACGTCACTCGGGGTGATCTCGACGTCGGTCCCGGAGTGGCGGACCTTCTCGAAGTAGTCGGTCTCGCCACGGCCGTAGGCGTCACGGACCGTCTCGGCCAGCCCGATCGCACCCGCGTCCGGCGAGAGGAAGACGGGGTCGACCAGATCCGCCGGGAGGGGGTCGGCCAGGCGCCCCGCCGCGTCGACCGACTCCGCCGTGGGCTCGAAAAAGTCACAGACCGCCTCCTCGTGGGGATTGACCGTGATAACGCGGTCCGTTCCCGTCGAGATGGCTCGAGCGATCGCCCGCGCCGAAATCGGCTGGCCCTCCTCGAAGGCGGCGTCCTGCCGACCGTAGCCCATGTAGGGGATGACCGTGACGACCTCCTCGGCCCCGGCTTCCCGGACCGCGTCCTGGAGCAAGAGGAGTTCGACGTGGGCGTCACTCGAGACCGTCGAGGCGACGATTATCGCTTGTTCGCCCGCGAAGTCGGGAACGGCAGCGAGCAGTTCCCCGTCCGGAAACCGGTCGGAGGAAACGGTTGCGAGCTCTCGGTCGAGTTCGTCTGTGAGTTCCACGGCGAGTGTCTGTGAGGCCGAGCCAGCGACGATCATGCTTGCACGGACAGGACGCGGGCTAAACCCGTTTTCGTTCTTCGAGTCGGACGGGTGTCAGTCACCGTCGCCGTTTTCGGGGTCACACACACCGGCGTCGGTGTCGCCGGTGACCCTGACGGTTCCAGTGCGGTCGATCAACACGACCATACTGAGGCAGTCGGGCTCGTTCCACTCCGCCGCTGTGACCTGTTCGATCTCCTCGCCGTCGATCCGGAGGGTGACGCGGAAGTCGCCGGCCTCGCTCGGCCAGTCGCGTTCTACGTCCGCCCCGTCCCCGCCGGCCTCGAGACTGTGTGTCGTCCAGTGTTCGATCTCCCCTGCGAACTCGACGAGTACGTCGACGGTGTGGGCCTCCTCGTGGAGGTTCTCCACGGTAATCCCCCCGAGAACCGTTCCGCTGCTTTCGGTCCGCGTCTCGCCGTTCTCCCCGTCATCCTCGTTCCCATCGTCGTCGTTCTCGTTCCCGTTCTCACCGTTTTCCTCTCTTTGCTCGTCGTCCGAACTACCCGTACAGCCGGCGACGGCCCCCATCGTGGCGACGCCGCTTACCGCGAGCAGACGACGGCGTGTGAGTTCACTCATCGTCGGTGCGTCCGTCTGGCGGTCACTTAGGGGTTCGTCAGACACCTATCAATCACTGGTCAGGTATGGCCAGCCCACGGACGTCCGCCACTCCCAGGGTTCGCGAGCGCCACCACTGGCCCGCCGCCGTGGGCGATCGGTTCACGTCACTCAACTCCCCCGTCTCGCCCGCGACCAGGAACGTCCCGTCGTCGGTGACCGCGTACACCGTCTCCCCGTGGCCGATGGCGGCGACCGACCCCGTCGCCGGGGGTAACTCGAGCCACTCGCCGTCGTCGTAGCCGTAAACGTCGGCGCCCGCGCTCGCGTGGGCGACCTCGAGGCTCCCGGGGTCGTTTCGCGGAGCCGCGGCGACGACGTCGACCGTCCCCTCGAACTCACGCATCCAGCCGTTGCCGAGTTTGAACAGGCCGTCGGCGGTCGCCGCCAGCGGAACCCCGGCGGTCGAGACGTCACGGGCGTCCCCGAGGCCGGCGTGTGTGAGTCCGTCCCCGAGGACGCGAAAGACCCCCTCGTCGGTCGCCAGCAGGTCGCCGTCGATCGCCCGAACCTCGAGTGGCGGGGCCTCGAGGTCGTCCCAGGTCCCGTCCCGGCGGCGGGCGACCCGTCCGCCCGGGGAAGCCGCGAGGAGGTCGCCGTCGGCGTAGCCGACCGCGACGGCGGGGCCGAAGTCGGTCGGTTCGACGGTCTCTTCGTCGTCTTTGCGCGCTGAAACCAGCACGTCCTCGTCGGTGGCGACCGCGACCGTCCGTCCGCCCGCGGCGACGTCCCGTGCGGTACACCGTCTCACGAGGGCGAACTCGCCGACGATGTCGTTTGCGATCTTGACGCGGACGAGACCGACCCCGCTTGCCACGTAGGCCTCGGTGACGCCCCCCTGGTCGTCGTAGACGCGTTTTTCCTCGATCGAGAGCATACTCGTGGGGAGACGTGCCTGCCCCGAAAGCGTTCCGGCAACGGCGCACGTAAGCTTGATACGGACACTCCGTGACCGTCGAGTATGGACGGCTTCGAGGTCATCCCGGCAGTCGACGTACAGGACGGCGAGGTCGTACAGCTCGTCCAGGGGGAACGTGGCACCGAGAAGACCTACGGCGAGCCGATCGAGGCCGCCCGCCGGTGGGTCGACGCGGGCGCGGAGACGCTCCACCTCGTCGACCTCGACGGGGCCTTCGAGGGCGAACGGAGAAACGCCGAGGCGATCGACGCCGTCGTCGACGCCGTCGACGTCCCCACCCAACTGGGCGGGGGGATCAGGACGGCCGACGACGCCCTCGAGATCCTAGCCCGGGGTGTCGACCGCGTCATCCTCGGCACCGCGGCCGTCGAAGAACCCGAGATCGTCGCCGAGATCAGCGACGAGCGCCCCGACAGCGTGGTCGTGAGCCTCGACGCCAGAGACGGCGAGGTCGTCGTCGAGGGCTGGACCGAGGGTGCGGGTATCACCCCCGTCGAGGCCGCCCGGCGCTATGAGGACCTCGGCGCGGCGGCGATCCTCTTTACGAACGTCGACGTGGAGGGGCGCCTCGAGGGCGTCGCGGCCGATCCCGTCCGGGAACTCGTGGAGGCGACCGACGCTCCGGTGATCGCAAGCGGCGGCGTGGCGACGATAGCGGACGTCCGCGGACTCCGGGAGACGGGCGCGGCGGCCGTCGTCGTCGGCTCCGCGCTGTACCAGGGGGCGTTTAGCTTAGAGGAAGCCAAAGCCGTGGCGAGTCAGGACTGATTGTACTCGTGGCCGACGTAGAGGGCAAGCAGGTTGGCGACGAGCAACGAGAGGAACGCTGCGGTGACGTGGGGGCCGTCCAGTCCCTGCAAGAGGAGTGGAACGTGGACGAACGGGAGGGCGATCGCCGTCCAGAAGCTAAGAAACTGCAGGGGTTCTTTCAGCGAGGAGACGACTCGTCGCGAGCGGGAGTTGCGCTGTGACTCGGCCTCCTGGCTCGATCGGGGCACCGAATCGTTGGGGAGCGGGGAGTGGTTGGACATGGGACACCTCCTGAGTAGTCACGACTTTCACTGCCATCATCATATAATAGACCGAATATTGGGTCCGTTTCGGTCCGTTTCAGCCACTGATCTTCCCCTCGTGGACGTTTTACAAACACACGAGAGATGCTCAAACGTTTTAATCTCCGATCTGCTGGAGTTTCATTGTTATCGGGAACGTCGGCGGTCTTGCCTACCCGCCACCACAGGTCGACGGTCCGAGCGCAATCGCCTTGTACCGTCGACACCCTCCCCTAGCCATGAGCGAGCGAACCGCGACGGTCACACGCGAGACCGCCGAGACGACTATCGACCTGACTCTCGCCGTCGACGGCTCCGGCCAGGCCGACGTCGACACCGGCATCGGCTTTTTCGATCATATGCTGACTTCGTTCGCCAAACACGGCCTCTTCGACCTCGAGGTCGACTGTGACGGCGACCTCGAAGTCGACGACCACCACACGGTAGAGGACGTCGCGATCGTGTTAGGGGCCGCCTTCGACGAGGCACTCGGCGACCGCTCGGGGATCGTCCGGTTTGCCGACCGACGCGTCCCCCTCGACGAGGCCGTTGCGGGCGTCGTCGTCGACGTCAGCGGCCGGCCCGTCTTCCGATTCGACGGTGAGTTCTCCCAGGAACGGGTCGGCGGGATGACCAGCCACATGGCGAAACACTTCCTGCGATCGCTCGCGACCAACGCCGGGTTGACCCTTCACGCCGAGGTCGACGGCGAGAACGCCCACCACGAGATCGAGGCGCTGTTCAAGGCGACCACACGCACACTCGACGACGCGACCCGCCTCGACGAGCGCCGGGAGGGGGCGCCGAGCACGAAAGGACAGTTGTAGCCCTAGGTCGGTTTCGCCGGCCGCTCGGCCTGCCGTGGCGGGACGACGACGTCTATTCTGGTCCCGTCGCTCTCGGGGTCGACGCCCACGGACCCACCACAGTTGACGACGAGCCAGTTCACCATCCAGAGGCCCAGCCCGCTGCCGTGACGCAACTGGGTTTCTTCTTCGTCGTCGAGCACGGTGAGTTCCTGTTCTGTGAGGCCTGGCCCGTTGTCGACCACCGAGAACCGGACCTCGCCGTCGTCGGTCGCGTCGGCTTCGAGGTCGACTACGGGACTGGGTTCGTCGTTGTGCCTGATGGCGTTCTCGAGCAGTTCCTCGACAACCCGCGTCAACTCCCCATCGACCTGCCAGGTCGCGACCTCGTCGGCCAGCCGAACCGACCCGTCGACGTCCGCGCCCTCGAGGACGCGGCGGGCCCGGTCGACGACCTCCTCGACGGTGTCCGGATCGCCCGAGATCCCGGTCCGGTCCAGGACGTTCTCGACCTCCCGCGCTTTCTCCGACCGGGCGGCGATCTCGTCTGCCACCGCCCTGATCGTCTCGACCGGTTCGGCGACCGCCTCCCGTTCGACCGACGACGGGAGCGACTCGAGGGCGTCCTCGGCCCGTCTCGCGTTCCCGGAGACGAGGGTCATCTCGTTTCGTAGGTTGTGTCGGAGCACCCGGTTGAGGACGGTGAGGCGTTGTTCTCTGACGTGGCGGTCGGTGATGTCCGCCTGGATGGCGACGAAGGCGACGGGCTCGCCCTCGTCGGTGACGGGTGCGACCGTCTGGCGGGCCAGGTACCGGTCGCCGTCTCTGGTCTTGTTTACGATCTCCTCTTCGAACACCTCGCCGGCGAGGATCGTCCCCCAGAGACGGTCGTAATACGCCTCGTCCATCTCCCCGGAGTTTAAGATCTCGGGTGTTCGCCCGACCGCTTCCTCGGCGGAGTAGCCCGTGATCTCCTCGAACGCCGGGTTCACGTGACGGATCGTCCCGTCGACGTCGGTGATGTAGACGGCGTACCCCGCGTGGGAGATGGCCTCGCGGTACTCCGTCGACTCCTCGTGGGCCCTGATCGCCGCGATGGCGTGAGAGAGCATCCCGCCGATCTCGACGAAAAGCTCCGCCTCCGCCGAACTGAACCCGGCCGATGCCGTAGTGTAGATCCCCAACACCTCGGTCCCGCCGTCGGGGGACTCCAGTGGCACCGCGAGACACTCGGTGATCCCCAACCCCGCCGCCTCGGTCGCCCACCCCCCGTCGCCTTCCCTCACCTCGAGGCGGCATTGCTCTCCGGTTTCGGCGGCCTCGAGGACCGGTTCGCGTCGGTCGGTGTTCGCCAGCCGCCCCTCGACGTACCCCGACGGCTCACCGCCCACGTAGCCGGTGTCGTCCCCGGGATAGAGCCAGACGATGCGGTAGCTCTCGATGTCGGCGATCGTCTCGGCCACTTTCTCCCTGAGGGTCTCGGGGCCCGTGTTCTCGACCAGCGCCTCGCTGATCTCCTGGTACAGCCGCGTGAGTTCCTCGAGGTGGGCGACCCGCGAGACGTCCGTCAGGGTGATCGCACTCGCCGCCATGGGGGCGTCCGGCAGGGCGGTCCGTTCGGCCTCGAACTGTCGCTCCCGGCCGTCGACGGTTCGTTCGAGCACAACCGTCTCGCCGTCCTCGAGGGCCGCGAGTTCGTCGTCGACGGTCTCGAGTGGCGTCGTTCGCTGTGAGAGGTCGGCGACGACGGCTGCTGCGCTGTCGTTGTAGTTTATGACGTACCCCCCCTCGTCGACGATGACCACGCCCTCGGAGATGCTGTCGGCGATATACGACCTGTCCGGCGAACTGAGACGTGTAAACTCAGTGCGGGCGTAGAAAAACACTCCGAGCGCGAACACCGCGACCCCGAGTGGTTCGTAGTTGACGTACAGGAGGTAGCCGTCGGTGTAGTAGGAGATCGCGTACGGGACGATCGGCACGGCGGTGGCGGTGACCAGCGCGTAGAGGTGTAGCGGCTGGCTGTCGGCCTCGGAGAACGACTCGAAGAGCCACCAGAACCCGACGCCGGCGGCGGTGTAGGCGAAGCCGGTGACGAACCAGTGAACGGCGAAGTGGTCGATCCGGGCGTGTCTGAACGGCTCGGTCGCGATCTCGGCGTGAAAGTAGGCCCCGTGAAGCGGATTCGTGAGTTTGATGACGACGACCGAGCCGAGGATGGCGGCCCCGACGAGTCGGTACGTTCGATCGCGGTGGTACTGGCGTCCGCTGTAGGCGGACGCGAAGTAGAGCCACGCGAAGACGGTGGAGATCCCCACGATCAACGCCCCCGTGTAGACGATCCGCTTCGTCGCGATCGACGTCGTGAGAAACTGGCCCGCGGTGAAAAGCGACCACGCCCCCGACGTCACGAGCAATCCCCCCAGTCCCCGGCGGACGTCGGGGTGGTCGAGCGACCGGACGCCGAGCAATCCGGCCAGACAGGCGACGCCAGCCGCGGTGAACACGACGACGTACGTGACGTACAGCGATAGCACGATGTTCCCCCCTCCTAGTACACTTCATCGAGAGAACTTCAATCAATGGGCCGGCTCCCGTCATCGAGTAACCGCGGTTCATCGAACCCACCCCGACGAACGCCGGACATTATACCACGGCGCGTGTATACCCCGACGAATGTTCGACGAGATCATGGAGAAGTTCGAGGGGTCACCGAGCCAGCAGGCGGTCATCCGGCTGTTACTCGAGCGTGGCTTTTCGGTCAACGACGAGGGCCGGGTCGTCTCCGGGGGCATCGAGATCCCCAACACGGGGATCGCAAGGGAGATCGACGTCGATCGGCGCGTGGTGGACTCGACCACCGACGTCATCCTCGCTGATTCGGAGCTACGCCGGATCTTCCAGAACATCTCTCAGGTGCCGAGCCTGATGGATCTCGCGCCCGTCCTCGATCTCACCGTCCTCTCGGTCGAAGTCGCCGACGCCGAGGAGAAAGGCATCGTCGCCACCGTCACCCGAGTACTCGCCGACCACGACGTCTCGATCCGCCAGACGATCAGCGAGGATCCCGAGTTCACCGACGACCCCCGGCTGTATCTCATCACCGACCAGGACCTCCCCGGCGAGGTGATTACGGACATACGGGACCTCGAGTTCGTCCACAAGATCGAGTTACAGTGATACTGATATCTCGGGGAACACGTTATCCGGGGAGACCGATGGGCTCTTTTCGCCCGCCTGAGTAGCGCCGTCATGAGCGATACGCCGCCCGCGGGTGATCGGCGGTGAGCGAGACGTTTCGAACCGTCACCGAACCCGCTACTGCCAGCTTCGTCGTCCAGGGCTCCGAGTTTCTCGGCCACGTCCGTCCCGTCGACTCGACCGAGGAAGCCGAGGCGTTCGTCGAGGAGGTCCGCGAGGAGTACGCCGACGCGACCCACAACGTCCCCGCCTACCGGGTCCGTACCGGTTCCGACGGGCAGTTCCTCCGGGAGTACTCGAGCGACGACGGCGAACCCTCGGGGTCGGCTGGCAAACCCGCACTGAACGTCCTCACCCAACGTGACCTCGAGAACGTCGCCGTCGTCGTCACCCGCTACTACGGCGGGACGAACCTCGGCGTCGGCGGACTCGTCCGGGCCTACTCGCGGGCGGTAACAACGGGCGTCGACGAGGCGGGCGTGATCGAGGAGCGACCCCACGACCGCGTCGAGGTCACGGTCGAATACGACGACTCCGGTACTGTCCGGGGAATCCTCGAGAGTGAAGACTACGAGTTCGACGCCGATTACGACACACGGGTCCACTTTTCCGTCCGCGTGCCACTCGCCGAAGCCGAGGCGTTCCGTGACCGTCTGCGAAGTGCGACGGGCGGCCGGGCCGACCTCGAGTGACGGTTCCCGGACGGGTCGGTACACCGGTGGTCGCTACCCCGTTCAGGCGCCGCCGGTGAACCCCACAACGGACCGTATCACAGGTGCGGTTCGAGTGGCCCCCTCGGGTACCGACGGCGGCCGCGTCTCCGGGTCTCGAGTGGAAACGGTGGATTCGCCGTTCCCGTGTCCGTCCGTCCTCACACTGGCGGGCGAAAACCCGCCGGGGTTTCCCACGTCAGTATCAGGTCGTCCGGAACGCCCGGTCGCCCGCGTCGCCCAGGCCGGGGACGATGTAGCCGTCGTCGTCGAGGTAGTCGTCGATCGAGACGGTGAGCAAGTCGACCTCGGGGAACGCCTCGCCGACGCGCAGGAGTCCTTCCGGGGCCGACACCGCAGAGAGGACGACCAGGTTCCCGGGTTCGGGGGAGTTCTCGACGACGCGATCCAGAACCGCACACATCGTGCTCCCGGTCGCGAGCATCGGGTCGGCGATGATCACCGTGTCCTCCTCGGTGATCTCGGGCAGTTTCACGTAGTCGACCGTGATCGGGAACGAACCGTCCTCTTCCCGACCTGCGGACTCGTCTCGGCTCGCGCTGATGACACCCTGCCGGGCCCGCGGGAAGGCCTTGAGCAGTCCCTCGACGAAAGGCGTCGCCGCCCGCAAGACGTTGACGATGACGACGTCGTCTACCCCCTTCACGCACTCTCCCATCGTTTCCTCGAGGGGTGTCTCGAGTTGGACGTACTCGGTCTCCATGCGACCGTCGATGATCTCGTAACCACAGATCCGCCCGAGTTTCACGAGCCCCTTGCGGAAACTGACCTGTTCGGTCTCGACGTCTCGGAGTCTCGAGAGCGTGTCCCGTGCCAGGGCGTGGGTGACGAGATACGCCTCGTCGCGGTCTTCGATCGCCATCTCGTTTGGACGGCCGTCCGCCTGGGAGTATAACCTGTCGGTTCGGCCACCCGGGCCGGGAACTGTCTGTGGGGCCACCGTGTCGTACCATCAGGTGTATACGTCACATTTTGCTGGCTGGTAGAGAAGTTTATATCGTTCGCCCCATAGGACTCAAATCAGTCGAATGGAAGAGAGCATCTCGGGATTCAAGACTCGTGGTGACTGGGGTGACGTCGTCGAACACGGCGAACGCATCACTCACGCCCTCAGGGACGCCGGCGTCCACGACCCCGACGCCGACTACGGGGCCCGCTTCGCTCGCGCCTTCGAGGAGTGGGACGAGTGGCGACCGAAAGCCCACGAGACCCTCGAATCGGACGTCAGTGAGAAGACCGCCGATCAGGCGAGCGTCGAGGAAGGCAAGGGGGAACAGGCGGGCAAAGGTCCCGACGAGGACATCAAGACCGCCGGGGAGAAACTCTCCGAATCCTACGAGGCCTTAGAGGACGACGACGCCGGGAACGCCGTCGACACCTGGAAGGAGTCGGTCGATTACGTCGCTCGGGCGGCGGACACTGCCGGGCGGAAGGCCCTCCGGCGAGTCGAGGACACGGTCTACCAGCGCGTGATGACCCAGCTTGCCCCCTACTACTTCGACAACGAACTCGTCAGCGCCAACATCCAGCAGTCGGGCCGTGGCGAGGGCGAGGAGTTCGTCTTCGAGGTCAACGTCAACGACGACCTCCTCAAAGACGACGTCTCCGACTCCCTGGCCGAGTACGAAGACGAGGTCGACCGCTGGCACGTCGAAGTCGAGAAGGACACGGCGACCGCCGAAGCCATCGAAGGTGCCGAACCGCCGCCGGAACCCGAGGACAACTCCAAGTCGACGACCAACTGATACTGTCGAGGAAAAATCTGGCGAATTTTCGCTCGCCAGTATTGCGATTACCGACCGATGTGTCCGGGTCACTCGCCACCGGACGGCGTCCGGTTCCCCGTGACTCTCTGTCTTCGCAGTTGCTCGGCGGGCTGTGTACGTATTCTCGTCCGACAGTGCCCCCTCAGAACCGGTGGCGCGGACAGGTCGGCACACACTTGTAGGGGCCGCAAGTAGGGGCCCGATAGATGGTCGAAATCGCGACGCTTGCGACGTTCCTCGTTGCCGCTCTCGCGAGCCTCTTCATGGCGTGGTCGATCGGGGCGGGGTCCTCGGGATCGACGCCGTTTGCCCCCGCGGTCGGTGCGAACGCGATTTCGGTGATGCGAGCCGGGTTTGTCGTCGGTATTCTCGGCTTTCTCGGGGCGGTGTTACAGGGTGCGAACGTCTCCGAGGCCGTCGGGACGGAGTTGATCGGCGGTGTGACCCTCTCGCCGATCGCGGCGACGCTCGCACTCACGATCGCCGCGGCGCTTGTGGCCATCGGCGTCTTCGCGGGATATCCGATCGCAACGGCGTTTACCGTCACGGGGGCGGTCATCGGCGTCGGGTTGGCGATGGGCGGGGACCCGGCATGGGCGAAGTACCAGGAGATCGCCGCCCTCTGGATCCTCACTCCGTTCGTCGGCGGGGGGTTCGCCTACGCGATCGCCCGGTTCCTGCGCGACGAGCCGGTCCCCGAGAAGTACCTGATCGTCGTCCTCGCGGCCGTCGTCGGCGTCCTCATCGCGAACATCGAGTTCGCGACCCTCGGCCCGCCGGATGGGGGTGCCTCGATCGCAGCCGAAGTCGGTGGTTCACTCCCCGGCCCGACGGTTTTCGGTGTCGTCGTCGTCACTGCACTCATCGCCATCGGGTGGGCACTGGCCGTCGGCTACGATCTCCGGGAGGACGTCGAACGCGGGGAACGACACTTCCTTTTGATCCTCGGCGGCCTCGTCGCCTTCTCCGCCGGCGGCAGCCAGGTCGGCCTGGCTATCGGTCCGTTGATCCCGATTTCGGGAGATCTCGGTCTTCCACTCGTCGCATTGTTGTTCGGTGGCGGGGTCGGACTGCTGGTCGGCTCCTGGACCGGCGCACCGCGGATGATCAAAGCGATCTCACAGGACTACTCCTCGCTTGGACCCCGTCGATCGATCGCCGCGCTCATCCCCTCTTTCGCCATCGCACAGGCGGCCGTCCTCTTTGGCATCCCCGTCTCGTTTAACCAGATCATCGTGAGTTCGATCATCGGCAGCGGCTACGCCGCCTCGGGGGCCGGCGGCGGCGTCAGCGCACGAAAGATGAGCTACACCGTCCTCGCGTGGATCGTCTCGCTTGCCCTCTCGCTTGGCGTGAGCTACGTGGCCCTCCGGGCCGTCGACACCGTCTTGTTCTAGACCGAACGGGCTTTACATCCACACTTCCGACTCGGAATATGGACGGCCCACGAACGGTACAGTGGCGACGGGACCCCGCTACCTCCCGGACCGTTCGCACACTCCGCTCGCTCGGCGGTGGCGGGCTGCTCGCGGCCATCGTACTCATCGTCTTCGCCCGGTTTTTCGCCTTTACCGGCCTCACGTCCGGCCAACCGATCGTCGTCGCGATCGGCGTGGCACTCGCGGTCACGATCGTCGCGCTCGCGGTATCGAGTAACCCCGGCGGGAGCCTCGAGCGCGTCTTCGAACCGCTACCGATCTCGGGACCCGAAAGCGACGGGATCAGGCGGGTGCTCGACGCCGCCGTCGGTGCGATCGCCGTCGCCACGTACATGCTCGTCGCGGCGGGCGTCGTCGGGGGGAACGCCGGCAACTTCGCGGCCGCCGTCGCCATCCCGGTCGCCGTGATCTCGCTTTTGCTCTCGAGTTTCCTCCAGTCGGTCGGTACTCTCGACCTGGATGAAAACCGGCTGTACCTCCACGACCCCGAAATCGCGATCGACCTCGAGGAGATCGACGACGTCTCCTACCGGACGGTCGGTGACATGGCCGTGGTGAAACTCGTCTACGCCCAGCCAGACGGCCAGTACGTCGCGGGCCCGCGTCGGCTCACCACGCCCCCGGAGATCGCCCGCGAGGTCCAGGGGATCGTTCGCTCGCGTTGACCGGCGACGAACGACAGTTTAAACCCCGGGACGCGCAAATCGCGAGTAATGAACGTAGCGGAGCTGTCGGGGCTCCCGCCCGGCGCGACCGAACACTTTCAGGCCGAGGGGATCGAGGAGCTGTATCCCCCACAGGCGGCGGCCGTCGAGGCGGGCGCCCTCGAGGGCGAGAACCTCGTCGCCGCGGTCCCGACCGCGAGCGGGAAGACGATGATCGCCGCCCTCTCGATGTTGTCGGCGATCGAACGCGGCGTCTCCGAGCCACGCTCGGATGGCTCGGAAGGCGCGAGAGCGTCTTCCGGCGGGAAGGCCCTCTACATCGTCCCGCTTCGGGCCCTGGCCAGTGAGAAGCGAGCCGAGTTCGAGGCCTACGAGGACTTCGGCGTCAGCGTCGGGGTCACCACAGGTAACTACGAATCGACGAGCGACTGGCTCGCCACCAAGGACATCATCGTCGCCACGAGCGAGAAGGTCGACTCGCTCGTCCGAAACGGCGCGGACTGGCTTTCGGATCTCACCTGCGTCGTGAGCGACGAGGTCCACCTCATCGACGACCGCAACCGGGGGCCGACCCTCGAGGTCACCGTAGCGAAGTTACGAAAGCTCAACCCACGACTCCAGGTGATCGCGCTCTCGGCGACGATCGGCAACGCCGAGGTGATCGCCGACTGGCTCGACGCCGCGCTGGTCGACGACGACTGGCGACCGATCGACCTCCGAACCGGGGTTCACTACGGCAACGCCCTCCAGTTCGACGACGGATCGACCCGCGAAGTCCCCGTCGAGGGGGCACAGAGACAGGAGGCGGCGCTGGTGAGAGACATCTTGGCGGAGGGTGGGTCCTCGCTCGTGTTCGTTAGCTCCCGACGGAACGCCGAAGGGGCGGCCAAACGACTCTCGGGGGTCACCTCCGACGCGCTCACCGACGAGGAACGCCGGGAACTCACGGCCCTCGCCGAGGAGATCCGCGAGGTCAGTGACACCGAGACGAGCGAGGACCTGGCTACCTGCGTCGAGGAGGGCGCGGCCTTCCACCACGCCGGCCTCGCGAGCGAACACCGCTCGCTGATCGAGGACGCCTTCCGCGAGCGCACCCTCAAGGTGATCTCGGCGACGCCGACCCTCGCCGCCGGGGTGAACACCCCCGCCCGGCGCGTCGTCGTCCGGGACTGGCGACGCTTCGATCCGAGCGCCGGCGGGATGACGCCCCTGCCCGTCCTCGAGGTCCACCAGATGATGGGGCGGGCCGGCCGCCCCGGCCTCGATCCCTACGGCGAGGCGGTCTTGCTCGCCAAGAGCCACGAGGACAAAGACGACCTCTTCGAGCGGTACGTCTGGGCCGACCCGGAGGACGTCCACTCGAAACTCGCCGCCGAACCCGCCCTCCGGACCCACGTGCTCGCGACGGTCGCCTCCGGCTTCGCCCGTACCCGCACAGGCCTCCTCGACTTTCTCGAGGAAACCCTCTATGCGACCCAGTCGACCGAGGCCGGCCGCCTCGAGGCCGTCACCGACGACGTCTTGGCGTACCTCGAGAGAAACGACTTCATCGAACGCGAGGGTGGGGGAGCAAAACCGACCGGGTTCACCTCGGCGGCGGAGTTAGACGACGCAGGCGGCGTCGACCTCGCGGCGACGAGTCTGGGCCACACCGTCTCGCGGCTGTACGTCGACCCGATGAGCGCCGCCGAGATCGTCCACGGCCTCGAGTCCGCCGAGGACCGGCCGACCGCACTCGGGCTCTATCAGCTGATCTCGAGGACGCCCGATATGTACGAGTTGTATCTCCGATCGGGCGAGGACGAGGAGTACGGCGGGGTGTACTACGAGCGCGAAGCGGAGTTCCTGGGGGCGGCCCCGAGTGAGTTCGAGGACGCCCGCTTTGAGGACTGGCTCGCCGCACTCAAGACGGGCAAACTGCTCGAAGACTGGGCCGACGAGGACGACGAAGAGCGGATCACCGAGCGATACGGCGTCGGTCCCGGCGATCTGCGGGGAAAAGTCGACACCGCCGAGTGGCTGCTCGGTGCAGCCGAGTCCCTCGCCAGCGAGATCGGAAGCGAGTGGACGGTCGCCGTCCGGGAGGCCCGCGCCCGGGTCGAACACGGGGTCGATGAGGAGTTGCTCGAACTCGTCTCGATCCGCGGGGTGGGCCGGAAACGCGCGAGGGCGCTCTACGGGGCCGGCCTCGAGACGCCCGCCGACCTCCGGGACGCGGACAAAGGCGTCGTCCTCGCGGCGCTGAAAGGGAAGAAGACGGCGGAGACGGTCCTCGAGAACGCCGGCCGGGAGGATCCGTCGATGGACGACGTCGAGCCACGCGAGGGCGTCGGGACCGATACCACCCAGAGCGGATCGGACGCCGCCGGCGAACCGAACACCGTCGAGAGCCAGTCCAGCCTGGGTGATTTCGAATGAGGGTCCTCGAGGGCCGACTCGAGGTCGACGACCTCGACGCCTTCGTCGCCGAACTCGGCGAAATCGCCGACGCTCACGGCGTCACGATCCAGGCGTTCGACGCCCGCTACGTCGCCGGCCGGCGTCACCTACAGCGGGCCGTCGAACTCGCCGACCGCGCGACCGAGAGAGGGGAGAACGTCGCCCGCGACCGCGCGGTCGAGATCCTGCTGTACGCCGCCGGGCGCAGGCAGATCGATCGCGCACTCGAGATGGGCGTCGCCGAGGGCGAGACCCGGGCCGTCGTGGTGGTCGACGGCGAGGGCGACGAGGCGGGCACACTCGAGTCCCTGCGTGAGCTGGCGTCGTTCGTCGCCGCCGAACCCACGCTCGAGGAGTACGACGAGGGGACGCTGTGTTCGTTCTTCGCGATCACCGACGCCGAACGGGCGGCGACGGACGCGAGCCTCGGGGACCTCGTCCGCGAGCGGGTGGCGTTGCTCGAGGTCGAGAAGTGATACCGTCGCCAGGCAGTATCGCTTCCTGACCGACTCTCCCACCCGTGTCACGACCGACACCATACTCTTGTAGACTCCAGTACAACTCGAGGGCATGACGAGCCTCGAGGACCCACTCGAGATCGGTGGCGTGACGATCCCAAACCGACTCTACCGCGCGCCCCTCCTCGAGTGTGCGGGCAACGGTCCGGACGCCGTCGGGACACTGATCGAGGAACTCGAGCCGGCAGCCGCCTCGGGGGTCGGACTGGTCTTCCAGGGTGCGGTGATCGTCCGCGGGGAGGGTGGCTGTGCCGCCCCGGGGATGACCCACGTCGACGACCCCGAGTTCGTCTCGCAGCTCTCGACGCTCACCGACCGGATCCACGACCACGGCGGGCGGATCTTCGCCCAGCTCGAACACGGCGGGCTCCGGAGCATGGAGACCTGGCACGCGGCGTTTCGCCGGGCGAACCCGGACCTCGAGCAACTGGCCGTCTCCGACCCGCCCTGGCCGCTCGCCGCCCTCGATCGCCTCGGCTTCCTCGAGTACGACCCACACGTCCTCTCGACGGCCGAAGTGTACGACCTCGCTGTGGACTTCGGTCGGTCGGCGGCGTCTCTGGTCGACGCCGGCTACGACGGCCTGCACATCTCGGGGGCGAACATGGGGATCGTTCAGCAGTTCCTCTCACCCTTTTACAACCGACGGAGCGACGAGTTCGGCGGTTCGCCGGAGGCCCGCCTGCGATTCCTCGAGATCGTCCACGAGGAGATCCGCGACCGGGTCGGGTCGGTCCCGCTGACGACGAAAGTGCCGGCGGAGACCCCGGCCCCGCCCGTGATCCGCCGGAAACTGTCACTCGAGGACGGGATCGAGATCGCCCGCCGCCTCGAGGTGATCGGCTACGACGCCGTCGTCCCCGTCAAGACCTCCGTGACCTGGGACATGAGCATCGTCCGCGGGGAGTACCCCGACCGGGCGTGGGACCTCGAGGCGATGTCCGAGGGATACGCCGAGGCGTTCGGGGGGTCCTGGCGGGCGAGTCTCGTCGCGGGGGCAAACCGCGTCCAGTCTCTGCAGTATCGGACCGAGCCAGCCTGGAACGCCGGGTTCTGCCGGCGGGTTCGTGAGGCGGTGTCGATCCCCGTCCTCGCGGAGGGTGGCATCCGCGGCCGGGCGGAGATCGACCGCTTGCTCGGCAGGGGTGGCCGGCAGGCCTGCGATATGGTCGGGATGGGGCGGCCCTTCTACGCCGAGCCCCGGCTCGCCGCCCGACTCCTCGAGGCCGACGCCGGCCGCGTCCTCTGTGAGAGCTGTAACAACTGTACGATTCCGCAGGTTACGGGCGCACCCGGAATGTGCCGGACGCCGGACGTCCTGCGAACACGGGGGGAACTCGAGCGGGCGGGGGCCTACGAGACGGGTACGGACGACTGACCGACCCGCCGGTAGCCGTCCTATCGGTGGGTGTGCTGCCACACCGGCGACACCCCTTCGTTTCAACTGGAAACACGGGGGCGAGACTGGAAACACACTCGAGACGAACTGTGAGAAGTAGTCCCGGAAGGATTCGAACCTTCGTCGAAGCCCCCAGAAGGCTTCAGGATTGGCCGCTACCCCACGGGACTGAGCGTTGCAATATCCGATTCGTTCGGGGGATATTTATCGTTGTCGGGTTCACCCCGCCGTGGGGCGGGAAAACGTGCCGGTCAGGACTCGTCGCCGTCGTCCTGGAGGTTGTAGCCGCCGCCGGCGTAGGGGTCGGTCTCGGGCTCGTAGGAGAGTTCGCTCCGTTCGAAGAGGTACGCGAAAAAGCCGAAAATCGGCACCAACAGGCTGATTGCCGCCCACTTTCGCTGGTTCATTCCGACTCTCCCCGCGTCGTAGTAGGCGAACGTCGCCATCCCGACGAGCCACAGGATCGGGATGCCGACGATGACGACGAGTAACCACGGGTCCATGTAGACGGGTACGCCACGCAGCTACTAAACCACTGTCCGTCGGGTGTGGGTCGTACTGTAGACTCATACTGACGGACAGCAGTTCGTGAACGAAAGAGACGGATACCCGGACAGTAGACCTAACAGAGGGCGCGAACAACGGGACCTCTGTCCCGTGATGAGTGCCCGGACACTGAAACACAGGTTCTGTCCGCTCGACCCCACCGAGTCATATGAATTCATAAACGTGTATGATTACAGCCATATCCTGTACGTTCGTCTGCAATCGCCATTTTTATTGGAAGCTTAGCGGAACATCCGTCAATGTCCGAGGAAGCGAACCCGTTCGATAGCCTGCAGTCACAGATCGACGACGTGGCGGAATATGTAGACGTCGGCGACGACGTCATCGAACGTCTCAAACACCCAGAACGGGTACTCGAGACGAACCTGACGGTCGAACGTGACGACGGCTCCCTCGAGCGGTTCACCGCCTTCCGGTCGCAGTTCAACGGTGACCGTGGCCCGTACAAAGGCGGCATCCGCTATCATCCGGGTGTCACCTGCGACGAGGTCAAGGCGCTATCGGGGTGGATGACCTACAAGACCGCCATCGTCGACATCCCACTCGGCGGCGGCAAGGGCGGCATCGTCGTCGATCCCACCGAGTACAGCGAGAGCGAACTCGAGCGACTCACCCGTGCGTTCGCGAAGGAACTGGCTCCCATGATCGGCGTCGATCGCGACGTCCCGGCACCGGACGTCAACACCGGCCAGCGGGAGATGAACTGGATCAAAGACACCTACGAGACCATAGAGAACACGACGGAACCGGGTGTCATCACGGGCAAGGCACTCGACAGCGGCGGCAGCGAGGGACGGGTCGAGGCGACCGGCCGCTCGACCGTCATCGCCGCCCGCGAGGCCTTCGACTACCTCGGAGGTGACATCTCCGACGCGACCGTCGCCGTCCAGGGCTACGGCAACGCCGGCTGGATCTCCGCGAAACTCGTCGAGGAACTCGGCGCGACGGTCGTCGCCGTCTCCGACTCGAGTGGCGGCATCTACAACGAGGACGGTCTGGACGCCCGCGACGTCAAGGCGTTCAAAAACGAGACGGGGTCGGTCTCGGAGTACTCCGAGGCGGACGAGGCGCTCACCAACGACGAACTGCTCTCCCTCGACGTCGACTTGCTGATCCCCGCCGCCCTCGAGAACGCCGTCGACGCCGAACTCGCCGAGGACGTCGAGGCCGACGTCATCTCCGAGGCCGCCAACGGCCCGCTGACACCCGGTGCCGACGAGGTACTCGCCGAGAAGGACTGTATCACGGTCCCGGACATCCTGGCGAACGCCGGCGGCGTCACCGTGAGCTACTTCGAGTGGGTCCAGAACCGTCAGCGATTTTACTGGTCCGAAAAGAGGGTAAACGAGGAACTCGAGGCGATCATCGTCGACGCCTTCGACGCCCTGACCGACGCCTACGAGGAACACGATCTCGAGACGTTCCGCCAGGCCGCCTACGTCGTCTCCGTCCAGCGTGTCGCCGACGCCTTCGAGGAAGCGGGCACGTTCCCCTGACCCGAGATACCGGAGACCGGACGGCAGGTATAACAACGGACGCGCCGAACCCATCCGCATGGCGATCGTTGCGGCGGTAGACGGCTCCGAATCCGAACGGGCGGTAGCGGTCATCGAGCAGGCACACGACCTCGCCGAACAGTACGGCGTCGAGTTACACATCGTCCACGTGGGGGATCCCACCGTCGGTTTCCGACAGGACTTCACCGACGTCTCCGAGGACGCCTTGCGGACGGAACCGGGACTCCCATCCGAACACATCGTCGAGGACGTTCAGGAGACGGCGGCCGAGATCGCGGCCAAAGCGGCCGACAGGGTCGATGGGATCGACTCCTACGAGGCCGTCGGCCTCGTCGGCGACATCGCGGAGGTCGTGCGTACCTACGCCGAAGAACACGACGCCGAGTACATCGTCGTCTGTGGCCGCAAACGTCGGCCCCTCGGCCAGGCGCTTTTCGGCAGTGTCACCCAGTCGCTTCTGTTGAACGCTGACTGCCCGATCGTCGCCGTCCCCTACGACGCGGAGTGAGCGTCCGTCCCCGATAGGTCTAAGCGACCACGGTCTGATTGTTCGCCAAATGGAAGGTTCTCTCGCCCTCGTTGCCCGCGCACTCGAGGACGCCACCCGGGTCGAGTTCGAGCGTCGCGTCGACGACCAGGCCGCCGACCTCACCGAGGCCGTCCGTGCGGGGCGACTCGACAACCCCGGGTTCGCGCTGGGGATCGAACTCGAGGTCTACGCGGTCTCCGAGGACGGCCGTCTGACCCGGGTGCCGGCGGACGTCTTCGGGGCCCCCTGTGACCGGGAGTTCGGGCTCCACAACGCCGAACTCCACACGGATCCCGATCCGTTCGACGAGGAGGGGATCGCCGCCCAGGCCCGACAGCTGCGCCGTCGCTACCGGGAGTCCCACGGGGCGGCCGCCCGCGAGGGGCTGTCGTTCGTCCTCGACGCGATGTGGACCGTCCCGCCGGCGGGGGGAACCGACGCGTATCTCACGGACGTCCGCGAGGAAGACGGGGTGACGGTCGCAGGGAACATGACCCCTGCCGCCCGGTACCACGCGATCGACAACGACGTCCTCGAGAACGCCGGCGGGACGGTGTCTCTCTCCGTGCCGGGGGTCGACCGGGAGTTCCCCACGATCCTTTTCGAGTCGCTGACGAGTTCGATCCAGCCACACCTCCAGATCCCCGACGCCGACACACTCCCCCGCTATCACAACCTCGCCGCCCGGACGCTCGGCCCAGTCCTCGCGCTGGCGACGAACTCCCCGCTCTTGCCGGCCGACTGCTACGACGTCGACGACCCCGAACGGCTCCTCGAGGAAACCTTCCACGAACTCCGGATCCCGGTGTTCGAGGGGTCGATCGACGACGCCTGGCCGAAAGTGCGATTTCCGGACGACCTCGAGGACGCGACCGACGTCGTCGACTATCTGCGCGACGACCCGACCTGTGCACCCTTCCTCCGGGAGTGGCTCGAGGACGGCGACCGGGGGACGTTCCCCGAACTGTTCTGGGAACTCGATCACAAGCGTGGGACCTACTGGCGGTGGCTCCGTGTCGTGACCGGCGGCCAGCCCGTCGGGGGCGGCGACCGGTGGTCGGTCCGCCTCGAGTATCGCCCGCTTCCCACCCAGCCGACGATCACCGACAACATTGGCCTCCAGGTACTCGTCGCCGGACTCGTCTGTGGGCTCGTCGAGACCGACCATCCGCTCGCGGACCTCGAGATCGGGGCCGCCGAGGACTGCTTTTACGACGTCGTCGAGAACGGCTTGGCGGCGGAGTTCGCCTGGATCACCGCCGACGGCGAGCGGACGGACGACCCCGCGAGCGTCTACGACGACCTCTTCTCGGTGGCCCGTCGTGGCCTCCGGGAACAGGGGGTGTCCGACGGGACGATCGAGACGTACGTAGCCCCCATCGAGGCCCGGTGGGAGACCCGGACGACCCCGAGTACGTGGAAACTCGAGGCCGTCCGCGAACGGCTCGGGGAGGGGAAGTCCCTCGAGGAAGCGATCGAGGGTATGCAGGCGGCGTACGTCAGCCGTTCGGGGGACACAGAGCCGTTTTCGCGGTGGTCGAACAGGTAAGAGCCCGGCGTACGGTGTCTCCCGATGGGGACTGCGGTATCCGGCGATACCGTGCATTAATTTCTACCGGTCAAACACCCAACGAACGTGACCGACCTCCAACGGTCAGGTTGATCACTCACCCCGGCACAGCCTCGTACCTCCCCATACGGGAGGAGTTCCCTCCATCGGAGAACACCGCTACCCCCGCGAAAACGCTCTCCGATACTCCCCTCAAAAATAAAATTTGTTTATATATGAGGTAAAATTTAGATATATATTCACTGATGCTGGTTAGAGACACTTATTTATGTATTGGGGTCGTCGTCTGTCAGTCAGCAGGACGTACCACTGCCGTCGGTGACAGCGCCTAGAACTATCATCTCGTTCGGGGGTTCGTGACGCCGATCCAGTGTGCTGTCCGCTGGCCGAACTCTCACAGCTGGGGGTGACTACACCGGTAAATACTTTTACTAGATTTTTCTACCAGGGGGACGGTCGCGGACCTCCCCACACTCTCTCGAAAGAAAATGTGTGAGTTGCACAGGTCGGGTCAGAACACTTTGACTCGGTACCCGTCTTCAGCCAGTTCGTCGACGAAGGCGCTGACGTCGGCCTCGATGATATCGAACGTATCGTAGTGTATCGGTAATACGAGGTCTGGATTGACACACCGGACGAAATCCGCGGCATCGTGGCGGTCCATCGTGTACGTCCCACCGATCGGAACGAGAACGACGTCCGCGGAGACGGTTTCGTGGAACGGAATGAAGTCGGTATCCCCGGTAACACACACGGACGTGCCCGAGATGTTCACCTCCATACCGATCCCTTCCCCGTAGTCGTGGAACGGGTTCCCGAAGCTATCGACGTTTTCGCCGTCTGGATCGTTCCAGGCGGGAAGGCTTCGGACGTGAACTTCGCCGTCGTCGATCGTCGTTTCACCGACCGACGGTACTGGAACGACGTCGTGGCCAACGCCGCCCGTATCGATCTCCTCGTAGGCCACGACGACCGTCGACGGCGTCGAGACGGCGTCGATCGCAGCGACGTCGTAGTGATCCGGATCGTCGTGGGTGACGAACACGAAATCGGCGTCGTGAGGCTCTTCCTCGAGCACATCACTCCACGGATCGATGTAGAACACCGCGTCGTCCTCGGACTCGATTCGAACGCTCGAGTGGCCGTGTCGTTCGAAGGTAAGCCCCCTGTACATGACGTCGATATCGAGTTCCGTTCGGACGCTTCGGTCGGTGCCATCGACCGAGACCCACTCGGTGGTTTCGGTGTCGGTAAACTGTGTGTGAACCAGATACGTCCCATCGGGAACGTCACTGAACTCGACGAAGCCGTCGGCACCGGTCCTGGCGATTCGTCCCTCCTCGATCATCGCTTCTAGTCCGGGCGGACTCCAGATGGGATTCCCCGCACTACTGGCACCGGCGACAGGGGCGCTTTCGTGGTCGGGAGCGAACCACGACCCGCCGTCGGAGGCGACCTCCGGGTCGGCGAGCCGTTCTGGGGTGCGGTGTGTCCCCTCTCGCGCTGTCCTCTCACCCGGCCGGCCTACGGGCGAGATGGCTCCATCGGCTGTGCGGTTCAGGAGCGTTGTGACCATCTCGGCCGACGCGTACCCCCGCCGCAGGGAATCTCGAGGCGTCTCGAGACGGACGGTCGCCCGATAGACGGGTTCGCCGTCTTCGCTCTCGACGTTCACTGTGACCGAATAGTGTTCCTCGCGTTCGTCCGAGAGGACGCTCTCGTCGGGATCCAGTCCGTAGAGGAACCGGACGATACCGGCGGTCGTAATCACGAGTACGACGGTCAGGAGCCAGAATGTAAGCGGCGGCCACGGGGTAACCGTCACCGTTTCCGCAGTCATGTCTCCGACGGTGATTTCGTACGTTCCCGGTTCGAGTTCAGTCTCGAACGAGAGCGTCTCCCGCTCGCCGGACTCGAGGCTGACGCGCTCTGCGTCGATTACGGTATCACCGACGACCAGCTCGATGTCGGTCACACCATCGAGATCGCCGCGGTTCTCAACGACCGCGCTCACCTCGAGTGACTCCGTTTCGTCGAACTCGAGTTCCGTGATATCGATCGACGTGACTTCGATAACCGGCACCCGGGCCCCGAGAGCGAATACGGACAACCCTGGGGATTCCGATTCGAACACGTACTCCGTTTCCGTTTCCTCGGAGACTTCCGTCGGGAGTTCGGTCCACTCGTCCGACTCGAGGCGATAGAACGCGATGTCTTCGGGGTCGGCCCCGACCTCTTCGAGGCGTGATTTCTCCATGCTGTACTGGAACGTCACACCGTCGACGTCACCGTCTTCGAGGGCGTGATCGACGTGCAGGTAATCGAGGTCACGGATCCCGGTTCCCGATACGAAGTCGGGTATCCCCCTTCCGGCCCGTCGTTCGACGTCGCCTCTGTCCTCCGACGACGACACCGAAAACGAGAACGTTCCGACGTTCTCCGCGGCCGAAATCGAGATGCTCTCGAGTTGGTTGTTCTCTCCGCTGGGGAACGAGGTGGTTTCGTCGCCTTCCTCCCGCGTGACTTCGACGGTGCTTCCGGCTAGGAGCGCTGGGACGGTCACGGACGACTCGTTTTCATCCGCTCGTTCGACGGACGGTTCGTCCGCGTCGACCGAATCACCGGTAACCGTTACCGTCCCGACGTCAGCCGTTCCACCCGTCGGCGATTCGACGGTGACGTCGTATTCGCCGGGTTGAGTAAACACGTGGTCGAACTCGAAAGACACGGTCGCCCCCTCCGAAAGCTGATACTCTTCTTCGAAGAGTTGCTCTCCGTTAGCGTACACCTGAAATTCCTCGGTCAGTTCGGTGTTTCCGGTATTTTCCATCCCGACGATGATACCGACCAGGTCGCCCGTTTCAGCCTCTCCGACGGTGGGGCCGCTCTCGTTCGTTGTGGTCACCGACTCACCCTCGACGGGGTCGGAGTCGTTGTCATCGGCCGGGTCACCGGTAACCGTTACCGTCCCAAGTTCGACCGTCTCTGCCTCCGGCGATTCGACGGTGATGTCGTATTCACCCGGTTTGGCAAACACGTGATCGAACTCGAACGACGTGTCCGATCCCGCTGGGAGTCGGTACTCCTCCCCGAAGAGTTCCTCTTCGTTGGCGTACACCTGAATCTCATCCGTCAGTTCGGCACTTCCGGTGTTTTCGATTTCGACGAACACGTCGACGGAATCCCCTGTCTCGATCTCCGTTACGGAGAGTCCGCTTTCGTCCGTTATGACCGCCGACTCATCATCCACACCTGGAGCATCGTCTACCGGGCCCCCAAACCCACTGCCGCCACCGCCACCGCCACCGTCACCGTTTCCAGGGTCCGGTTCGGGATCGGGGACGTCAAGCACCACCGTAACCGACTGATCTGCACCACCGTCGTCGCCATCAGTGCTCTTCGCGCTGACCAGTGTCAACGTGTACTCCCCTTGTGTGTCCCCCACGTACTGTAGTTCGTAGGTGAACAGATCGCGGTCCGGATCGGTGACGTTGTCGAAGTCGGTAACCGTCGCGCTTTCCGCGCCGCTCACCCCGAGTTCAATCTCCTCGAGCGGTGTGTCGGAATCGAACGTTACGGTGGCGGTTTCCTCGTCGACTTGGGCTCCGAACGACGAGATGGCCGGCGTGGATTCGTCTACGAACACCGTACCGGACTGTTCGTCGGCCGCGTCGTTTCCGGCGTCGTCGACGGCACTGACGAGTACCGCGGTAAACTCGCCGTCGGCCGGTACCGTCGTCGAACCGTCGTACCTGTGCTGTCCACCGTCGGTCGTGTTGGTGAAGTCGCTCCCGGTGAGCGTCTCGACGACGTCGTCACTTTCGTTGCGGACCTCGAGTTCGATCTCCTCGAGTTCACCGTCAGAACGGAACGACACGTTCACGTCCCGGTCTCTTGGGTTCGTGACCTCGAGGTCATCGATTTCCGGACCGACCGTCGTCGTCGCCGACGGCTGCTGGACACTCGCGTTGCCGTCGGCGTTTTCGGCTACCTCGAGTGTCAGTTCGTACTCGCCGGCGACGCTCCCCTCGTAGACGCTCTCGTACGCGAAGCGGTCGGTGTCGTCTTCCGTCTCGGTGAACTGGTCTGTCAGTAGTTCACTCGTGGTCCCGTCCGGATCGCTGACGCTCACGTTGATCGCCTCGAGTCGCTCGTCCGACTCGAAGGAGACGCTTACGTTCTGCCCGTCGGGGTTGTCCGCAGAGAACGAGGAGATCGCTGGCGCGTCGTCGGCGACTGAGATCGTCGCTGACTCCTCGTCAGCGAAATTCGTTCCATCGTCTTTGGCACTCTCGAGTGTCAGCGTGTACTCTCCCGGCTGGCTGGGTTCGTAGGTTGCGTTGTACACGTCATCGCTGGTAGTGAAGTTGTCCACGTCGAGCCTGTCGACTTCCACCCCGGATTCGTCGGTGACGTTGACGTCGATTTCCTCGAAATCCCCACTGGAGACGAACGAGACGTCGATCTCCATTGCCTGGGGGTTTTCAACCGCAAAGTCCTCGACAGTCGCTGGCGCCACGGTCACCGTGGCGGTTGCCGTCGACTCTGCGAACGTCGCGGTGATCGTCGCCTCACCAGGTCCGGCGCCCTCGAGGACCCCTGAATCAGAGACGGTCGCGACGTCCGTATCGTCGCTTTCGTACTCTGCAGTCTCGGTGACGTCGGTCGCCCCGTCGTGGAAGGTCACCTCGGCCGTCGCGTTCCGATCACGTCCCTCGATTAGAGGGTCGTCTTCCACGTCGAGTGTAAACGCCGTGATCTCGTCGCCGAGGCGAGGGAACGCGTCCGGAACGGCGACCCACGTCGTCCCGAACTCGAGGTCGGACAGCTCCTCGCTCGCAGCCTGGCCCTTCATCTCCGTGTCCGTGAGTTCCGTGACGTTTCCGTTGCCGTCGCCGATCGCGTCGATCTTCGTGTCGTTGTTCCAGTACGACGCCTCGAGGTCTTCCTCAGGCGTGTGAACGCCGACGAGGCCGCCAACGTCGGCCGTACCCGTGACGTTCCCTGCGGTGTACGTCTCAGCTATCGTCCCGTCGTTCGTTCCCACCAGACCACCGACCGAACTGTTGCCGTCGACGTCGACCGTCGCGTACGCATCGGAGACGTTCCCCTCGAGGTATCCGACCGGCCCGCCCACGTGGTCGGTTCCAGCGACGTCACCGCCGGACGCCGAGACGTTCGAGAACTCCCCGTCGCTCGAGCCCGCGAGTGCGCCGACGCGGTCGCCCCCAGTCACGGCGGGGTCGACGAGGTGGGTTCGTTCGATCGATCCGCCCGAGACGTTCCCGAACAGCCCGACGTCGTCCTCGCCCTCCCGGTCGATGGTCAGCCCGACCACGGCGTTTCCGTCGCCGTCGAAACTCCCGGAGAACGGTTCGTCGGCGTCGCCGATGGGATCGAACCCGTCGCCGTCGAACCACGTTTCCGTGCTTTCTGCGTCGATGGTCTCATTCAGGCGGTAACTCGCTGTCGGGTCCATCGATGTCGCCTGCAGTTCCCAAAGCGTTTCCACGACGTACGGGTCTTCGGCCGTTCCGTTTCCGGCCAGTTCCTCCTCGAGGTCGTATTGAACCTCGAGGACCGGATAGGTGTCCGTCGGTATCCACTCGTCGTAGAACGCAACGTCCATACTCTCGAAGACGTCGGAGCCGGTCATCTCCTCAGTGGTGAGGCCCGTACCGTCACCGTCGCTTTCGTCAGCGACGTCGGTCACGTCGACGTCCCAGTAGGAGTCCGTTGTCGTACCACCTCGAGCCTCCAGTCCGACGAGACCGGTATCAGGCTCTCTGTCGCTGGTGAGCGTACTCGCCGCGTACGTGTGGTCTATCGTCCCTCCGACGTTTGCGCCCGCAATGCCACCGGCGTAGTCGTCGCCGGTCACGTTCGCGAGGCTGTAGGCGGAGTCAATCACGGATTCGTTAGCGATACCGACGATCCCACCGGCGACCCCGTCGCTGGCCTCGACGCGTCCCGTTGCCGAGGCGTACTCGATCGTTCCCTGGCTTTCGCCGGCGATTCCGCCGACTGCGCTGGCGCCAGTGACGGTTCCGTCGATCCTCGCGTTTTCCAGGTAACTGCCAGGTCCGAGTTTTCCGACCAGTCCGACGCGATCTCTGCCCGAGATATTCCCTGTGAAAGACAGGTCTTCTGCGGAACTATTGTCCTCGAGTTGACCGATGAGTCCGCCCCGATAATTGCCGTCGATGGTTCCAGTGAAGGACACGTCATCCACGGCGCCGTTTTCGCCGAGTACGCCGATCAATCCAACGTCTCTGTAGCCAGCAATGGTTCCGCTGGCGGATACGTTCTTCACGACGCCACCGTCTGCGACTTTCCCGAACAGACCGATCTGGTTGTTCCCCCCTCGATCGACCACGAGGCCATCGATCGAGTGACCGTTACCGTCGAACGTCCCATTGAACGGACCTGGATCGTCTCTGCTAATGGGCCCGAAGCCGTCGCCGTCGTTCCACTCCGCACTCGCATCGGCGTCGACATCGTCCACGAGAGTATAGTTCGCCGAGAGATCGTTTCGGACCTGCTCGAGATCTGTGAGGCTCCCGACACGGTAGGGATCTTCGACGGTCCCGTTGCCCTCGAGCGGTTCCGGTGCTACACCGATTGTCAATTCGTGGTGTCCGTCGTCACCTGCTGACGTGTCTTCGCCGACCGTTATCGTCGTCGAGTTCGAGAGCGTCCCGACCTCGGTTTCTGCCTCGACGTCTATCACGTACGTTTTATTCCAGACGAGTTCGAGAGCGGGGGACGTTCGTCCGTCCGAGTCCGTCGTCGACTGGTTCGTGAGCCGATCGTCTCCTGGTTCAGCGATCACCGCGGCCTCTTCAACGCCGGTTCCGTCTTCGTCTTCGACGATCACGTCTACGGGCTGTACCCCTACTACGGTGACCTCGTCGACCACCTCGTCGTACGTCTCGTCCCCGACGACGAACTCCGGTTCGAAACCTGCGGATTTCTCGTCCCCGTAGTCAATGGTTTCCGCCGAAACGTTCCACTCGAACTCCACGGTTTCGTTCTCGAATCCGTCGAGGGTTACGCTCGCCGAGTCTTTGACGTCGTCCCCGTCCGTTCCCGGGACCACCAGGTCGACGTCCTGGGTCGCGCCGGTCCCTTCCGTGTTGTTCACCGTTGCGTTTATGTCGAGCGTGTCGATCTCGGTAATATCCTCGTCGTAGTCGATCTTCTCGGCGTCCTCGATCACGAAGTCCGGTTGATCGAACACCGTCACGTCAACTGTGTC
>LFCJ01000242.1_pt1 | contig 32613 bp, 34 predicted proteins | sample 643141 | NCBI WGS metagenome assembly LFCJ01 (sample SAMN03766243, study PRJNA286221) | soda lake metagenome | biome: soda lake; feature: Kulunda steppe; material: water; isolation source: sample B1-Br-g2 brine of Lake Bitter-1 | place: Russia: Kulunda steppe | collected 2010-07
GTATTAGATAGAACCGCAAAACCTGTTTTAGATAAAACTTTCTCGCTAACTGGTTACTATGTTAGATATTGAACTTTTCCGTGAGAATCCAGAGGAGATTAAGGCCTCCGAGGAAAGAAGAGGTAAAGACCCTGAAAAAGTAGATCAAGTAGTTGAGATCGACAAAGAATGGCGGGAAAAACTTCAAAGGTCCGAGAAGCTGCGTCAAGAGAGAAACCGTGTAGGCGATGAAATAGCAGAATTAAAGAAAGAAGGGAAAGATGCAGACGACAAAATCAGCAGAATGTCTGAAGTCAAAGAAGAGATTTCTGAACTCAGTGAAGATATAAAGGCCTTAAAAAAGAAAAGAGATGAACTAAGATTCGAAATTGGGAATATTCTGCATGAATCAGTTCCTCAGGGAGAAGATGAGCACGATAACAAGGAAATAAAGACGTGGGATCCTGAAAACGGTAAAAAAGAGGATGCTGAGCTTGCAGCAGATATTATTGATAGAAATAATTTAATTCACGCAGAGAAAGCTGCTGAGAACGCAGGTGAACGCGCCTATTACTTGAAAGGCGATTTGTTCAGAATGAACCAGGCTTTAATACAGTTCTCAATGGACATCCTGAGCGAGAAGGGATTTGTCCCTATGCAGACACCTTACATGTTGAATTATGAGGCTATGAGTGCTGCTGCAGAGCTTGAGGACTTCGAGGAGCAGCTGTATAAGATTGAAGATGAGGATAAGTATTTGATTGCGACTTCTGAGCAGACTCTTGCAACACTCCATAAAGACGATTTAATTCTTGAGAGCGAGTTCCCGAAGAAATATGCAGGTTTCTCAACTAATTTCCGTCAAGAGGCAGGAAAACATGGCCAACAAACAAGAGGAATCTGGAGAGTCCACCAGTTTGAAAAAGTAGAGCAGTACATTTTCTGTAAGCCAGAGAATAGCTGGGAAATGCATGAACTACTACTGGAGAATGCAGAAGAAGTAACAAAGCAGTTAGAGCTACCTTATAGAGTTGTAAATGTTTGTACTGGCGATATGAATGATAACGCTGCTAAGAAGTATGACATTGAAGTCTGGAGACCTCCTCTAGAAGAGTATGGGGAAATTGTATCATGCTCGAACTGTACAGATTATCAAGCGAGAAAAGTAAATGTTAGAATTCGGAAAGGAGATGAAAATGAGGTGGCTCACACTTTGAACGCAACAGCCTGCGCAACCTCCAGAATCATGACTGCGATAATCGAAAACAACCAGACTGAACAGGGGATAGAAATCCCAGAGGCCTTGAGACCTTATATGGGCGGTCAAGAGTATCTCGAGTTAGAATAAAAAGACAGGAGACCTAATTGAACATTAGGTGAATAAAAACTATGTCAGATATTCTAGACGTGCTTAGAGGCCTTGTTGGTAATGTAGTGGCCTTTATAGTGATGGTAGTGCTAGCAATTGTAACCTTTTTCATCACAGTGTTTGTGGTAGATCAAGGAGCGGCACTGGCAGGTTACACTGATTTAAGCGGAGACTTTGTAGTCCTTTCCGCGACAATCTTGGTGGCCTCAACCATTCTAGCAGGAATCATGAATACATAGATTCCATAATTACCTTTCTTTTATTTTCAAACTCCTGAAGATTCAATATACTTTCGATCAGGGCCATACTGAGCTTCAAGTTCTTCTCTTACAGACACTTCTGCATCTTCAGATAGAACCTGATTAAATAGGTATTCTAGAGAATTATTAGCTACATCGTTTAGATTAAATTCTTGATCATAAGAACCTTCTCTTTCCTCATAAGAGATTTGTGATGCCATAGCGCTTATATCGTTAGAACTGTATTTTGAGCTAGTTGAATCAACCATTTATGTTCACCTTTTGCTATAAAGTATGTAATTTATTACAAGATTTATATTGATGTTTTGTTCGAATTCAATTTAAATTACTGAAGGCCGCTTACGTATTATATGGCCATAACAGTGATGGTTGGAGAGAAGCCTAAAGTTGCTTCTAGACTGGCTCAGGCCTTAGGTAATTACTCAGTTGAGTCAAATAGAGGAGTTAAAAACTATGTTTTAGAGAAAAACGGCGACAAGATTATTATTGCTCCCGCTGTAGGCCATATCTTTAATTTAGAGGATCAAAGCGATTCGTGGGACTATCCTGTTTTTGATGTTGAATGGGCGCCCACTTTTGAGACCAGTGATTCCGCTGATTACATGAAGAAATACTATAATAACCTTCGCGACCAACTTGAAAAAGCGGATGAATATATCAATGCATGCGACTACGATTTAGAAGGCTCAGTTATAGGCAGTAACGTTATCAAACATTTAACAGGCGCATCCAACGAAAGAATTAAAAGAATGAAGTTCTCAACATTGACTTCTAGTGACTTAGAAGAGGCTTACGATAATTTAGAATCTTTTGATGAAGGAATGACAGAAGCAGGCCTTACAAGACACATACTTGATTTTTACTATGGTATTAATGTTTCTCGTGCTTTAATGAAAGCTGTAAGAGATAATGATCGTTACAAGACATTGTCTACCGGTCGTGTTCAAGGCCCTGCATTAGCGATGCTTGCTGAGAAAGAAAGAGAGATTATGGCTTTTGAGCCAGACCCTTACTGGGAGATATTTCTTCGAAACTCTGAGTTTGACGCTAAATTAGAGCGTGATGGTGAGAACAGGCTTTGGGAAGAAGAAGCTGCTGAGCAGATTTACAGCACTGTTGAAGGCGAAGATGAGACTATCGTAAGTGATGTGGACACCAGAAACTACAAACATAAAGTTCCTGTGCCTTTCAATTTGACTGATTTACAGAGTGAGGCCTCAAGCCAGTTCAATATTAATCCTAAGCAGACTCAGGCCATAGCTCAGACACTTTATGAGAATGGTTTGATTTCTTATCCTCGTACAGAGTCTCAAAAGTTGCCTGCTAAACTGGGTTATGAAAATTTATTGAAGAAGCTTAAGAACCAGAAAAACTATGAGGATTTAGTGAAGAAGGTTCTTGGAAAAGACGAAATTTACCCAAAGCAAGGTGGAAAAGAGGACGATGCTCACCCAGCAATATATCCTACGGGAGAGCAGCCAGGAAACTTGTCGAAAAAGGAGCGCAAAGTATATGATTTAATTGTGAAAAGATTCTTCGCAGTATTTGGTAAGGCCGCACAGAGACAGAGCGTCACAATGACACTAGAGGTTTTAGGATACGAGTTTAAGGCCAAGTCCAAGATTACGTTGGAGAGAAACTGGTTTGATCTATACGATCCTTATGTTAGAGTTGAGGAAGCTGAACTCCCTGAACTTGAAGAAGGTCAGAGACTTGATGTCGATGAATTTGAGAAAGTAGAGAAAGAAACCAAACCTCCAAGGAGATACTCTCAGTCTGGGATTGTATCTGAGCTTGAGAAAAGGAACTTAGGTACTAAGGCGACTAGAGCTCAAATTGTTGATCGTTTATACAATCGAGATTATATAGAAAATGATCCTATAGAGGTAACGAAGCTAGGCCTGTCAATTGTAAGTGTTTTACAAAAGCACTGTTCTGAGGTAGTGTCTGAAGACCTGACTCGAGATTTCGAAGAAAAGATGCAGAACATCCGTGATGGGGAGAACTCTAAAGACGAAGTTCTTTCGAAGGCCGAGAAAAATCTTGGGAAAGTTTTGAAGGCGTTTAAAGAAAAGCAGAAAGAGATCGGATCAGAACTGGTTGAAACTATAGATGCTGAAAGAAACAGGAAGAGAAAACTAGGTCCTTGCGATAAGTGTGAGGAGGAAGGCCGTGAAAACGGGATTTTACAAATTATCAAAACTCAAAACGGTCGTTTCGTTGGATGTACGAACTATCCTGACTGCGAAAATACATATCCTTTACCGAATAACGGCACAATTAACTCTTCTGATAAGGAGTGTGAAACGTGTGGTAAGCCTATGATATTCGTTGAAAGAAAAAATAACAGAGATTATTCGATGTGTGTGGATCCTGACTGCCCTTCGAAAGATGACTGGTGAAAATAGGACCTACTTTTTCTTTCCAAGCATATCTCTTTCTAGGTCTACTGCTGTATCGATTAAAAGTCTTCCTAACTGGCGGCCTCTTTCTCTAGGCAGTTCTTTTTCCTCAAAACGGTCAGCAAACTGTTTTACAACTGCTTCTTCTCTATCTTCATCTTTGACGTCCATATCGTGTTCATCCTTGTACTTTACAATTCTAAGGACTTCAGACATTCTTTCATCTACTTTTTCAACTATCTCATCGTTGATTTTATCGATATTCTGCCTTGCTTCATCAAGAGAGCTATCTACCATAAAGATAGAACTGAAGGCCTAAGTTTAATTATCTGACCTCATCTGAAAGAAACTCAATAACCTTATCTGTTCTTTCTTGAGCTCCTTCTAAATCAAACTCTTCTCCGAGTTCTTCAAACTTGTCAGCAAAGGCCTCTTCATCACCGATTAATTCTCTTATTTCTTGAGCAGAATCGATAAAGCTTTCACGGATATACTCGTTTTCAGGGTTTTCAGCCTGAATATTCCCGTACAGGCCTGGTTTTTGGTTGAGCATTCTCGCTGTCAAATCCGTGATTAACTGGTAGACTGGTGAAGAGTATTCTTTCATGTCGCTCCCAGTCATATCTGCTTTCCTGATAGTCTCCGCAACAACAAGTTCTGAAAAATGCATCAGACCTTGAACCAGGCTCATCGCTTTATCATGGCTTTCAGGATCTGTAACGTGTATGTCTGCGCCATTGTCCATCCAGAATGTTTCCATTAATGTCCATTTCTTGCCTTTTTCAGGAGTTAAAACAATTTTCTGGCCTTTAATCGAGTTACTTGGAGCATACATTGGATGCATTCCCAGCACTTCATCAGAATACTTTTTCATCGCCTCAACAGGTTTCTTTTTAACACTTGTAATATCGCAGAACAATGCATCATCAGATATATACGGTCCTACTTCATCTATGACATCAACTGTTACAGCTATCGGTACAGCTATAATCACAACATCGGCATCTTTAACAATTTCAGTGCTTTCGCCGTAATCCCATCCATAGTCTTCCGCGACTTCTTCAGCATGTTCAACCGTTTTACCTGAAATTATTACTTCATTATTGTCTTCTAAATTCTTTCCTAAATGTTGGCCGAACTGGCCCGTGCCGCCTACGATAGCGATTTTTTCTTCCATCATTGTAACTCATCCTCCAAAATATCGAAGGCCTTATTGATTTCTTCTTTAGTTGTGGAGCCGAAACAAATCCTTACATTTTGATCGCTTTCTGGACCCATTGGCTCTCCAGGAACCATCGCAACACCTTCTTCAATCATTTTCATGCAGAAATCCCAGGAATCTTCTCCAACCTCTGGAAATGCATAGATTGCTCCTTCAGGAGCTACAAAATCCCAGCCAAGGCCTTCCATACGCTCAACAAGAAGATCTCTCCTCTCACGATAGGCCTCACTCATCTCTCCAACATGAGAATCATTCCTCAAAGCCTCTATTGCTGCGTACTGTGAAATTCTTGGCGGACAGGCCGTAGATGCTCTTGAGACTTTGGCGTACTGCTCTATATTTTCAGGCTTGTCTACTACCCATCCTGCTCTCCAGCCAGTCATTGCATGGTTCTTTGATGTAGATCCGATTATACAGTAATTATTTGAATAAGCTGCAGGCGAGTAATGTTCTTTATCGTAAATTAATCTGTGATATACTTCATCAGAAACTAGGAATGTATCATGTCTGTCAGCAAACTCTGCGATTTCTCTCGCTTGGCCTTCAGTTAAAACGTATCCTGTAGGGTTTCCAGGAGTATTAACCACTAGCAGATCCGCTTCCTTGATCTCTTTTTTCGCTTCAGGCCTCAAGTTTCTGTCTTGGTCCCAGTACTGGACTTGGGTCCATTTGTTTTCTGATACTTCGCTTATCATTTTGTAAGGCCCCCAGCAAGGATCATCAAAAACAGCCTTGTCATCAGTTTCTAATCTAGCTGAGAAAACTGAGTAAAGAGCACCCATTCCTCCTGTAGTAACCATAACCTCTTCAGAATCTATTTCCAGGCCTTTCTTACTTGATTCTTCTTTCGCTATTTCTTCTCTGAGTTCTTCTAGGCCTAGCATTGGGGAGTAGCCTTGCTTATTTTCTAATCCTTTCTTAGCTGCTTCTTTAACGTGTTCTGGAGTATCAAAACTTGGTTGGCCTATATCGAATCTTACTATTTCATCCTGTTTTCCTGCTTTTTCTGAAATCTTTCTTATTGACAAACCGATATTTTGGATTCTTTCTCTCATAGTTTTTATTCTACCTCACTGTACTTTCCAAGTAACTTGGTATCTCCGTATGTTTCAAGACACTGAACTGCTTTATCCAGTCTTTCATCTGCTGCTTCTGCCTCTACATAGAAGAAATAATGTCCAAGGCCTTCCTTCGTTGGACGGGACTGGATATTACTTAAATTGATCTGATGCCCTGCAAAGCACGAAAGCATCGAATGAAGTAAGCCGGGCCTGTCTTCACCAGGCTCCAGTATTAAAGAGGCCTTTTCCTGAGGTTCCTGCTCTCCGTTAAGCACGAAGAATCTTGTAGTATTTGTTTCGGTATCCTGAACTGCTGTATCTAATACTGGTTTATCGTTAATTTCTGCAGCAATCTCAGATGCCAGCGCCGCTTCACCTTCCCCTATATTCTCGACAGCTTTTGCTGTTGAGTCCGTCTCAACTTTTTTCCATCCATGTTCAGATATTATTTCTTCAGACTGCGCCAAGGCCTGAGGATGAGACACTATAGTTTCAATATCTTCAAGACTTGATTCTGAGATTAATGCATGGTTTATAGGAAGGACTACTTCAGCAGTTATATTATTTCCGTTTTTTCTCAAGAAGTCTATAGTATCTGATACTCCACCTCCAAGCGAATTCTCAACAGGGACAAACTTTGTCTCTGTACTGGATTCAAAGACCTCTCTTATAGTTGAGCAGAAGTCAGGTTCGAACTCTCCAAAGTATTTTTTAGCCGCTTGATGAGTATAAGTTCCTTCAGGCCCTAACAAAGTTACTTCCATCTAGTTCACATCTAAAATAAGAAGTGGAATAATAAGAAAGGAATGGAAGGATAAAGAATAATCTCTCAATTATTCGAATACATCTTGAGCTGGACTAGAATCTACATATTCTTCATGGAAGGAACCCATTGTTTCTTCATGGCCTCCATCGCCGTGGGCTTCTCCTCCATAGACATCTGCTCCTCCATCAGTTACCATTTCTGAATCATTTTCCAGCTCTTCTGCTGGAGAATTCATTACTTCTGAGAATACATCGAAAGCATGCTCATCTGGTCCAAAATAGCCTTGAGTGCTCCATTCTCTAACTTTATCCTGTTCATCATACCCAGGATTTTGTTGATAGTTATCTTGGTCTTTGACTTCAGTAGTTCCTGTTACTTGTTTTGGGTTATAGCCTTCGGTAGGGAATCCTCCTGAGTCAAGTCCTACATCGTCAACTCTTGGAGATTCTACTCCCTGGACAGAATCGTGAACTGATCTTCCGTTATTAGATTTTACCATTTATTTCACCTCCTTTGAAATCTGTTTCCGGGTTTCCTGGTTGTGTACGTTTGTGTAGTTGTGTTTGTGTTGTGTCATTGTGTAACGGTACCTCGTTGAGAAAAAGACAAGTTTAGAACCGCTACCGCTCATTTTAGTTGAGCAGCAGCAGAATAATCAGTGTAAACAGAATAATATTGGAATAGTCAAAAACTTGTGAAAAGTTTGAGTTAGAACTATGATTGCAGAACGCATCCACCTTTAGTTGTGATAAAACATCCACCTGAGGTTGTTTGTGATGCGTTCATTGTAAGCAAAAATATAGTGAAACTCCTTTATAAACCCTTTGTTGTGTAGTAACTACAGTTGTGGTTTAGAACAGGCCTGAGTCTTCCCCAGGTAAAAGGCCTTCATCTGTTATTTTGAATGTCCTTGTTCTTCCTTTTGGAAGTGATCTGTGTTTGGAGATCTTTATTTTTCTGTTTGAGTTTTCCTCCATTTTGAGAAGGCATTTACTCCAGTACTTTGGGACATCTCTACCGACTAGTTCTAGGTCGTCTTTATCGAAGCTGGTGTATACTTGGTTGGTTATTATGACAGGGATATTTTCTGTGCGGGCGATTTTTGATAGTTCTGATAGCTGGTTGCTCAGTTTCTGGTTGATTTCTTGAGCGTTGTCACCATTTACTTTTAATCTGTATAGTGATACTGCTGAGTCTACTACTACAAGGCCTATATCTTCTTGTTGTACTAATGCTTCGAGCTGGTTTATTGTTTCTTCTTGTTCGCGGAACTCTACAGGATTCTTTATGATTATATTTTCTAGTATTTCTTCTCCTCCTATCTGTGCTGCTCTTTCCGGTGAGAATCCTCCTTCTGTGTCGATGTAGGCGACTTTTCCGTTTTTGGCGGCTTCAGCTGCAGCCTGGACGCAGAAGTTTGTTTTTCCTGTACCTGATTCTCCGTAGACGTTGGTTATTACGCCTTTTTCTAGGCCTCCTTTCAGTAGGTCATCTAGTATTTCTGATCCTGTTGAGACTCTTTCAACTTCCACAGTTATTGGTTACTGGTTAATCCTTAAATCTGTAGAATTTCAACGTAAAAAGTTTTTACTCACGTCAACAAAAAAGTATTTAACTGTTCTAGCTCGAAGGGTAAATATGGAAGAACATCCTGCTTCACTGCTAACCTACAGCACTCGTAGGAAAAAATTTGACTCAGTATATGAACGGAACAAGTTCTACAGAGGCTTATTTGGTTACAAACAGACAGTGAAGCGGAACGGAAAAACCTATGAGTATGACAAAGATGGCTTAATGGATGAAGTACCCAACGTCAGAATAGACGACTCAGTATTCATAATCAAAGAAGAATACAACAGCCAAGTAAAGGCCTACTTCACTGACTGGGGCGACAAAGTCTCATACCATTTGCTCAAGGTAATCGTAGACGACCAGAAACTATTAGAGAAACTTAACAAAGGTGAAATCGCATGAACGACAAGAAAGAAGAAAATAATGTAAGATTACGTGTAGGAGAAGTACCTCCAAACGCACAACAAGACGTCGGCAGAGGAATAATCCGAGTCGACTCAAAAATCATGGAACAACTATCAATCCAAGAAGGAAGCGCCATAACAGTAGAAGGTAACCGCCAAACAGTAGGAATAGCAGCAAGAAGCTACCCTGCCGACAAAGGCCTAGGAATCGCAAGAATGGATGGATACATGCGAAAAAACGCAGGCACCAGCTTGGGGGAACACGTACAGGTAGAGAAAGCAGAAGTCAGAGAAGCCAAAAAAATAACCTTAGCACCTGCTGAAGAAGGAGTAATGATGCAGGTAAGCGATCCGAACATCTTCAAGAGAGGCCTAATCGGCAGACCTTTAATGCAAGGAGATATAATCGTACCTGGAAACCAGGACCGGCCAAGAAGCTTCTTCGAGGACATGTTTGAAAGCGCAGCCGACAACTTCTCATTCAGCTTCGGCGATACCAAACTATCAGTAGTTAAAACCAAACCCAAAGGACCAGTAAAGATAACAGAAGCAACAGACATAGAAATGAAAGAAAGAGCAGTCAGCGAACCAAAACAACAGGTAAAAGTACCAGAAGTAACCTACGAAGACATCGGAGGCCTCGACCAAGAAGTACAGAAAGTCCGCGAAATGATCGAACTACCTTTAAAACATCCTGAAGTATTCCAGCAACTAGGAATTGATGCTCCTTCAGGAGTACTGCTTCAAGGCCCCCCAGGAACAGGAAAAACACTTTTAGCTAAAGCTGTAGCGAACGAAGCAGACGCTAACTTCCTATCAATCGACGGCCCAGAAATCATGTCCAAATATTATGGAGAATCAGAAAAACAATTGCGGGAAAAATTCGAGGAAGCACGTGAAGGAGAGCCATCAATTATTTTCATAGATGAAATTGATGCAATCGCACCAGAAAGAGGTGAAGCCGGAGGCGAAGTAGAAAGAAGAGTAGTAGCCACACTCCTCTCAGAGATGGACGGACTGGAAAGCCGCGAAAACGTGATTGTGATCGCAGCAACAAACAGACCTCAAGCAATTGACCCAGCACTACGTAGAGGAGGAAGATTCGATCGTGAAATCGAAATAGGAGTACCAAACAGCAAAGGAAGAAAAGAAATCCTGCAAATCCATACACGCAACATGCCATTAGAAGAAGACGTAGACTTAGAGGAAATGGCAGATCTAACACATGGTTACGTAGGAGCCGATTTAGAGGCCTTGTGTAAGGAAGCGGCGATGTCCACTCTTAGAAATATACTTCCTGAGATCGATATGGATGAAGAAATTCCATCAGAAGTACTTGAAAAGCTGATTGTAGATAGGGACGCTATGATGGATGGCTTGAGAAATGTTGAACCGAGCCAGATGAGAGAAGTAATGGTCGAAGTACCAGACACAACCTGGGAAGATGTAGGAGGCCTGGAAGATACCAAAGAACGGTTACGTGAAATGGTTGAATGGCCGATGGAGCACCCAGAAAGATTCGAAAAAATGGGTATTGATGTTCCAAAAGGCATCATGCTTTACGGAATGCCAGGAACAGGAAAAACATTACTGGCAAAAGCTATCGCCAGCGAATCCAACTCCAACTTTATCAGCATCAAAGGACCGGAGGTCTTCTCAAAGTATGTAGGAGAATCAGAAAGCGCTGTAAGAGAAATATTCAAGAAAGCAAGACAAGTAGCACCATGCGTTCTTTTCATAGATGAGATTGACAGTATAGCCCCACGCAGAGGCGGCAGAAGCGGAGACTCAGGAGTAGGAGATCGTGTAGTAAACCAGCTCCTAACAGAACTTGACGGAATTGAGTCACTCGAAGGAGTTACAGTAATAGCAGCAACAAACAGGCCAGACATGATAGATCCTGCTATTACAAGGCCTGGAAGAATCGACAGAAGCGTAGAAGTAGAAGTTCCAAACTTAGAAGCCCGTAAGAAGATTCTAGAAGTTCACACACGGAACATGCCTCTATCCGATGATGTAGATCTCGACGAATTAGCTGAGAGAACAGAAGATTTTGTTGGAAGCGATATAGAGTCACTTTGTAGAGAGGCCGCCATGACATCATTGAGAGATGATCCAGAGGATGAAGAAGTATCCATGAGCGAATTTGAGGCCGCTTTAGAAGAGGTCGTTCCAACCGCTACAGAAGAGAACAGAGATCTTTACAGACAGATGGCTAGAAAAATGAAAGACCTGGATGGAGAGGAGAGCACACCTGATTACTTCGGGTAACCTCTACCTTACCTGTGCTTTTTATTTATCAGACTATCTTAGTGTTGTATGGGTGAGGAATGTGAAGAATGTGGTAGAGAGTTCGACTCCAAGAGAGGTCTAAACATTCACAAAGCACAGAAGCACCAAAAAGAGGAAGAAAAAGAAATGAGTAAAGAAAATAATTCAGTAAAAAATACTATCGATTTTAATTTTACGGTAAACCAGTTAGCAGCAACCACATTTGGAGCAGGCCTACTTATTGGACTAGTTTTCGTTATAGGTCTACTAACCGGTATGTTAGTCAGCGGTTCTGGAGAAGTAACAACTGTTCAGCAGCCTTCAGATATAGAGGATTCTCCTTCAGCAGCAGGTGAAACTGCTGAAGACTCTGGTATTGAAGAGATTTCAGGAATGCCTTACGATGTGGAATTCGGTGTAGGCACTCAGAATGTTGAATGGGATGGAGAAACTGTAGAACTAGAAGACAGGCCTTACATTGGTTCAGAAGATGCAGATATTGTAATGGTCAGCTTTGAGGATTATTTCTGTCCTTTCTGCACAGGATTCCATAATGAAGAGTTTGCAGCAGCTAACAACATGAACTCGCCTTTCGGAGAGATAGTAGAGAACCATATTGAGACCGGTGAAGTCCAGTATTACTTCAAGAATCTTCCGGTAGTGGGAGGAGATAGGCCTGCAGAAGTAAGCGAATGTATTGTGGAGCACGGTAGTTCAGAAGCTTTCTGGAACTTCAACCATGAACATTTCCAGAACTTCGAGGAGTTGAGTGAAATGCCTGATGACAGGTATGATGAAGTAATGATGGCCTGGGCTGAACAATTGGATGTAGACGTTGAAGGTTTCGAATCCTGCATAGATAACAGTGAAACAAGAAGTATAGTTCAGGATCATGCAGTAACTGCTGAAAGTCTAGGAGCATCAGCAACGCCTACAAACTTCATTAATGGAGAAATGGTCGAAGGAGCTCAACCTTACTCTGCATTCCAAACAGTTATAGAAAGCCAGTAAAAAACTCCCTCTATGAAATACATCAAAAAAGAGAATATATTCCATCTTTCTAGAAAAATAGGCAGCAAAAGGCCAGTAACTTTTGGAATTGTAGCGGCTGTTTTTTCTTATAGTTTACTGGCTTTGATGGCGAATATATCGCTTATATTTTCCAGGATTTTGCCTCCAGAGTTCTCTGAACTCTACAGCTTGACTACAGCTTTAATATTGAATTATCCAGGCTCTGTCGAAAGCTATGCTCTAACTATCACAGTTCTAACATCTTTATTGATAGGTCTTAATACAGCTTTACTTGTTCAAACAGTTTCTTTTGAAGGCCTCGCCGCGGCACCAGGAGCATTTCTGGGCATGACTCTTTCAGGGTGCGCAGCATGCACAACAGGAGCAATATCACTTGCTGGAGCATCAATAGGCCTCAGCTTCCTACCCTATGGCGGATTGGAAGCCAGTATTCTTGGAATCGGATTACTGATTTTTTCAGCGCTTTACATCTCAGAAAAAGATAGACAGAAAATATGTGAAATCTAAGGCTTGGTGGTTACAATATTTTCTCCATCATCTACACCTACTAAGACCGTGTGTTCTGACTGGGCGACCATTCCTCCTTCAACTTCTTTCAAGACAGGGTAGTGTTTGACTGCTCCGGCGTTATCTAATTTTTTCAAGGCCATTTTCTCTCTAGCATTTAGATTCAGCCATCGAGAACTGAAAGGAAGGCCTTCAAAATCTTTAATCTTTTTCAGTAACTTTCTCTCCGTCCTGCCTCTAACTTTTCCACCTTTCTGAATGTAGATATTTCCTTTCTTACCATTCTTAATCTTCCCACTACCGGTTGTGATGAAAGGTTCTATAGCTATTGAGTCTCCTTTCTCAATTACATGAGTATTGGCGCTCGAAATATTAGGAATAGAGACACCTGCGTGCTGAGTATACTGATCAATATAATGACCCGTTAAATTCCTGACAACGGAATACTTATCGGGGACACTGTTCTGAATATGAGTTCCTAGTTCTCCTACCGTTACACCTGGTTCAACAAAACCTAAGGCCTCTTCAAGAACTTTTTCTGAGGCCTCTATCATCTCTCTATGTTCACCGGAAGGATTCAATGTTAGAGCCGTATCAGCAATATAACCGTCTTTATGAGCTCCAATATCGACTTTTAAAACATCTGAACTCTTTAATTCTCGATCCTCGTCAGGCGCAGCAGAATAATGTGCTGCTTCATCATTTATCGATAAGTTCACTGGAAAAGCAGGCTCCAAACCTTCCTCCCGAATCAGGCCTTCAACTTCCTCAGCTATCACTTTTAGATTGGTTCTTGGCTCAGCTACTTTTCGAGCCTCTTTCCTGGCTTTCTGAACAACTTCTCCTGCTTCAATGTATTTCTTCTTAGTTTCCTCTTGCATAAATGTGATTTTTTTATAAAACTTTAATCTTAATAGGTCTTTATTGCATTATGGATAATTGGTTTGAGGAAACACTAGAAACTTACGATGAAACGGCTGACTGGTATGATAGCAAACATAATGATTCAAAAAGTATGAAGTATTCGCTTGATAAGTTTATAGATCTAGTTGAAACGAACAAAGTTGTTGATATTGGCTGCGGTAATGGAAGAGATGTCAAATACTTAGTAGAGAACGGTCTTGATGTGATTGGAGTTGATTTATCATCTCAACTCTTGAAAATTGCTAGAAAAAAGGTTGAAGAAGCCAAATTCATAAACGAAGACATGAGAGACTTACCTTTCGAAAATTCGTCTTTCGGAGGCATTTGGACTTGCGCAGCATTTCATCATTTACCTAAGAATGAGGGAGAAAAGGCTTTGAAAGAATTTTACAGAATTCTGAAACCTAAAGGAATTCTTTTCATAAGCGTTAAGAAGGGTGAAGGTGAGAAAATGGTAGAGAAAGACTATTATCAAGGTAATCAAAAATTCTTCGCCTATTACTCTGAAAATGAGCTGCAAGAAAAACTGGAAAATATGGATTTTGAGATATTAGAAATAAAAGAAAATAAGGACAGCGGAGTCAGTAACTCTAACTGGATCAGTATTTTCGCAAAAAAGAATTAATTCTTAGCTGCTCCAGAACTTTTAGCCGCTTCTTTAACCCTTTCACCAATTTCCATCGCCAGCTCCTTATCCAAGGTTTCAGGTACAATTTTCCCAACTTCAGGATCAACAAACTCCTTGATTGCTTCCGAAGCCGCTACCTTCATATCTTCATTAATTTCAGAGGCCTGAACATCTAATGCGCCTCTAAATACTCCCGGAAATGCTAAAGAGTTGTTAACCTGATTTTCGAAGTCGCTTCTACCTGTTGCTGTGATGAAAGCCCCTGCTTCTTTAGCTTCATCAGGTAAAATTTCTGGTTCAGGATTGGCTAATGCAAAAACAATTGGATCCTCGGCCATGGATTTTACCATTTCTTTTGAGATAAGGCCTGCTGCTGAAAGACCTATTACTGCATCGGCATTTTCCAGTGCATCTGTTAGGCCTCCGCTTTCTTCTGATGCAAGAGTTTTTTCCGCTAGCTGTGATTTATAGACATTCTCGTCGTCAGTTTTCAGTATTCCCGATGAGTCTACAGGTACTATATTTTCAGCTCCTGCCTCGACTAAAAAGTTTCCTACAGCTATACCTGCCGCTCCGGCTCCAATAATTACTATACGAGAATCCTCCAGCGTTTTATCGGCTAGCTCGAAGGCATTTTCGAGAGCTGCTTTCACTACAATAGCCGTACCGTGCTGATCATCATGGAAAACAGGCACATTTAACCTGTTTTTCAGCGCTTCCTCTATTCTGAAACATTCAGGCGCAGAAATATCCTCAAGATTGACAGCCCCAAATGTTGGAGCAACACTTTCAACAGTATCAATTACTTCCTGCGGCTTATCAGTATCGACTACTAAAGGAAAGCCGTCTACTTCTCCAAACTTTTTCATCAAGTTAGCCTTACCTTCCATCACGGGCATGGAAGCTTCAGCACCAATATCTCCAAGGCCTAAAACCGCTGATCCATCACTCACGACAGCCACTAAGTTACCTTTTGAAGTATAATTGTAGGCTTCACTTTTGTCTTCAGATATTTTTTTACACGGCTCTGCAACTCCCGGAGTGTATACCAGGCCTAAATCCTCTTTACCATTTATCTCGACTGATGGTTCGACCGAAATCTTTCCAGGGTTTTTGCTGTGAAGTTCCAGTGCTTCTTCTTTATTTGTCATAAGAATTATTTCTCGACAACTGATGTAAAAGTTAACCAGGGATTTTTCGGACTTTCGGACAGTTCCAAATCGCCTTATTAGGGGCTGAAGGATAATGATTGGATAGAAGGTGGAAAAAACTATGACTACTGCAAACCAGTTCCAGGACCCTGACTTCGTGCCGACCCATGTAAACCTTGACCTACTAGAGGAGAGAAAAAATGGAGGCCTACTGCAGCGAATGCGGCTACCCTAAACTGTCAAAAATCTGTGATAGATGCGGAGCAAAATAACAAAATATATCCTTTCATTTTATTTCTTTACAGATCTAATAATCCAATATGGCAGAACTTGATGAAAACGAGAAAAAAGTGATCGAACAGTGCGGAACAGAACCGAGATTCTCATCCGAACTGCTTGAGGAGAAGAGGGACGGAGAGTTTAAATGCAAAAAATGTGGACAGGCTTTATTCTCTTCTGACCACAAGTTTGAGTCCGGTTCAGGCTGGCCCAGCTTCTACGACGTAATAAACTCTGAAAACGTTGAAGAAAAGCCCGATAACAGCCATGGAATGAAAAGGACAGAAGTAATATGCTCAAACTGTGGAGCACACTTAGGACATGTATTCAATGACGGCCCTGAAGACGAGACAGGCCTAAGATACTGTATAAATGGAATAGCATTGAAATTTGAGGAAGCATAGTTTTTACCGTTACTTTGTAGTAACCAATTTAAATTCTGCCAGCTTAAATCATATGTGATAGTTCTAGCTGTTGATGAGGAAGCATACCGTGAAGCTTGGGAAGACTATATGGAAGATATGAAAGCCGAGGCCTTTATTGAGGGGAGCCAAGAGTTTTATGAGGATTTATTGAGAACTAACCTTGAGCAAACTAGTACTCTAGCTGATATACCTGAGGATTTGAGAGAAGATTTAGCGGAAATGGGGGCCAAGGTTTATGCAGACCAGATTGAACGCGTGATGAATAGCTCATATGTCGGAGATGAGTATGAACTTGCTGCAGCTTCAGCTCTTCTCCAACCTAAAAGACAGATTAAGGTAGGTGCTCAGGCTCAAGGAATAGTAGATCTTAACTGGGATGAGATAAAAGATGAGACCGAACACAGCAAAGATCAATACCAAGACTGGATCGCCAAGACATTGATCAATCCATGGCCTCCTTCTGATTTTGAAATAGAGCGGGTCGACAGATTCAAACCTCCAAGTGAAGACAGAACATTTCAATGATTAATGAGCAGTAAATTTATGGATAATATAATACTTGGTGGAGGCTGCTTCTGGTGCATAGAAGCAGCATTCAAAGAAGTAGAAGGAGTCAAATCCGTTACATCAGGATATGCAGGAGGCCACACAGAAGATCCATCCTACAGAGAGGTATGTTCCGGAGACACAGGACACGCTGAAGTAGTCAAGATAGAATACAATGACGAAGTTGTAGGACTAGATAGATTACTTGAACTATTTTTCAAGATTCACAACCCAACCACCAAGAATAGGGAAGGCCTAGATATAGGCTCACAGTACCGATCAATAATTCTGTACCATAATCCTGAGCAAAAAGAAAGAATTGAGGCCTTCATAGAAGAAGTACAGAAAGAGTACGAAGATGAAATAGTTACCGAAGTTGAAGAACTGCAACAGTTTTACCAAGCAGAGGAAAAGCACCAAGATTATTTCAAGAAGAATCCTGAAGACGCTTACTGTAAGATGCATGCTGCGCCCAAAGTAAAGAAAGCCAAAGAACACAGTAAGAAATGAATCAGATAGTTAAATCAAGTGTAAATAAAAGCAGATATCCAATATAACAGCGTTATATCTAAGGCCTAATCTTAGAAATCAAACCAGAACACATCATAGAAACAGAAGAAACCGCAGAACAGGCCTTAACAAGAACACTCTCAGCAGGCTTCAGCCAGAATAATTCTGAGAAATAGATTAAAACTAATTAGCGTTTAATTACACCTACTAACATTCAATTTAAATTTAGTAATGCTAAAATTCAACTTATGACTTCTTTGAAGGAGTTTGAAGAGTTTATTAAATCGGTTGATAACGTTACTTCGCAGAGCTCAGGAACCCAATATTCCTCTGAAAACTTGAAGGGAAGACTATCCAAAGCGTTAGAGGATATCAGCAATGGTGAAGACCCTGAAAGCACAATAAACTATTTTCCAAGCGGTAGAACTAGAAGGAGGTATGCAACAATGTTAGAAACCGAACTTACTCACTATCCGGGAGAGAATCCAAGATACTCTTGGGATGATGACAGATTTTATTTAAAATATGATTCTGCATTTCATGAAAAAAAGCTACCGTACCAAGGTTACAAATTACGTGTAAGTGCTACTCCAGAGGAAGCTAGATATGTGGCAAAAGAAGTATTATCAAGTTTACAGGAAATCTCTCAACCGCATAAAGTTGTTGGAAATTTAGAAACGCTATTACGACAGGACGGTTCACAGAAAGGAAAATTCATTACTATCTATCCCGGCATAGATAATGACAATGTTTTTGAAGGAAATATACAGCTATTCAATAAATCAGAATCTAAGTTAAATAAGAAATCAATTAATATAAACTACAAGACAACTGAAAAAGTGCTTGAAGAAGTAATAGATGCGATTAAAGAATCTTCTATCTCATTAAGGGGCGGGAAAAAACCTCCAACCGATTTAAGATACAAAAACACGCGTATTTCATATAGATATGGTGAAATATTCCCTTATCATCGAACAAAACTAGGTAAAAAATGGCGCGCACAATACACTGACGGAACAAAAATCAAAGGAGGACTAGTTAATATCGAAGGAAATACTGTTCCCGACAATAGAGAAAAGCATAAAGGAATAAATGGAAATTATAACTGGCGGACTCTTGAAGGGCGAAAAAAGCTAACATAGCTACTTTAATTCAATTTCTATATCTGCTGCGTAGGCCTTGTCTTTCTTCAGAATCATTGGGTTTATGTCTATTTCTTGGATTTCTTCGTGGTTGAGGCCTATTTCTCCTAGTTTGATGATGGCTTGTTTTACTGGCTCCATTGAGTGTTGTTCTCCTCTTACTCCTTCGAATAGTTCTGAGGCCTGGAGTTCTTGTATCATTGTTTCTGCTTCTTCTTCGCTTATTGGTGCGATTCCGAATGAGATGTCGTGGAGTGCTTCTATGTAGATTCCTCCGAGGCCTACCATTATCATTGGTCCGAACTGCGGATCTCTTTTCATTCCAAGCGCTATTTCTAATCCATCTAGCTGTTCCTGTACAATTACTCCGTTTATCTGGGAACCTGCTTTTTCGTGGTGTACGTTGTTGACTATTTCGTTGAATGTGTCGTTTACTTCTTGACGTGTTTCTACTCCTGTCTGCACTCCATTGATCTCGGTCTTATGAGCGATATCTGGCGAGTTTATTTTCATTGCTACCGGATAGCCTATGTTTACTGCGGCTTCTTCAGCAGGATGCGGCGCCTCAGCATTCACTGTTTCAGGCATGTCAAAACCGTAGGCCTCTAACATTCTGTGGCCGTCCATGTATCCATTATAGTCGTGTAATGCTTTGTGCGCCTTCTCCGCATTGTACTCGATTTCCGGATAATTCCTTTCTGTTTCAAGGAACTCTCTGTAATTGTTCATTTGTTTGAAGGCCTTTACTGCGTCTACAGGATCCTCAAAGTCCGGTATATTGTTATTTTCTAAGATTTCAACTCCTGGAGCAACATCGTGTTCTCCCATGAAGCATGCGAAAACCGGTTTATCTGTTTCTCTCTCCGCCTTTACAATAGTTTTGGCTGTTTTCTTGATCTCTGTATTGGCTTGAGGAGTCAGTAAAACCAGCATACCATCAACGTTTTTGTCTTGGCCTATAGCTTCTAAGGCCTTTCTATACCTTGAATGTCCCGCATCACCTATCAAATCAAGAGGATTTCTGATTGTGGACTCTTTAGGCATAAACTCATGCAAATCCATCTTTGTCTCAGTATCTAGTTCAGCTAACTCTAAATTATGTTGGGCTACTTCATCCGTTGAAATAACTCCAGGTCCTCCTGCATTAGTTAAAATCATTATATTTTTTCCTGAAGGCAGTGGCTGGTAAGCAAAACTTCTTCCATAGTCCAAAAGTTCTCTGTTGCTTTCTGCCTCGATAATTCCTGCTTTACGAAATGCAGCCTGGTAGGCCTGATAGCTTCCTGCGATACTGCCCGTATGTGAGGACGCGGCCTCTCCTCCTTTTGAAGTTCTTCCGGATTTAACTGTGATTACCGGTTTTTCCCTAGAAGTTTCTTCGGCCGCTTTCATATATTCTCTGCCATTTTCAATTCCTTCCGTATAACTTAGAATCGCTTCAGTACTGTCTTCCCTCCATTTTTCTAGGAAGTCAACTTCATTCAGCTGTAACTTATTACCTAAAGAGACAAAATGCCTGAACCCAATGTGCTCAGCTTTCGCATAATCAAGTATAGCTGTGCAGAACGCTCCACTCTGACTCATGAAAGAGATACTCCCTTTTTCCGGCATTTTTGAAGCGAAACTTGCGTTCATCGAGTTCTCAGTATTTATCAGGCCTAATACGTTAGGCCCTAGAATATCTATATCATTTTCTCCAGCTATCTGGAGAACCTGGTCTTCTAGTTTTTCCTCCCCTGTTTCTGAGAATCCTGCTGAAATAATTATAGCCGCTTCCACCCCTTTCTCTGCGGCATCCTTCATAACATCAGGAACCAACTTTGCAGGAACCACAATAACAGCTAACTCAACGCCTTCAGGAATCTCATCCAAGGCCTCTACTCCTTCAACCTCTTCCGCATTAGGGTTTACAGGAACTACTTCTCCTTCAAAACCGTGATGTAAATTGTCGAATACTTCATGACCTGTCTTTCCCTCTTTTCTAGAAGCCCCGACAACAGCGATCTTTTCAGGCCTGAAAAGTTTCTCCAACATAAATCCTAATTTAGACTGACGGGATTAATAGGTTGATGAACCTACTATTAAGTCACAAACCAGCCTTCACGAGCCCATACTCAGCATCCAATAATTTTCTTTATTACTATTTTTGCCAGTAATAAATGATGAAAATATAGCCATAGATAGCCCCAATGCTGTAAAAGAAGGCCCAACTCCCCCAACAGGATCTAAGATAGTATCTATTTCATATAAAACCCCCATTCCGCTATGAATTCCTAATAGAAGGTCTCCTAGACCTATTGAAAACGGGATAGCGGCGAGATAAATTATAAAAATCGCTGCAATAGTCCTTTTGTTGTCAAATATCATCATATATAAACTATATTTAATTTCATAATTTATAATTAATTTTATCAGGAGATGATAATACTATTACTCCTTTTACTGGATTTATTCTCTCGAGCCTAAAAATTTTTTAACTTCTCAGTCTCCATTCACAGACTAATTTTTCCAGTGAAATATCAGAAATTGACCTCTACAATTTAATTTAGATGGATTAAAATCTTGAGAGTTGAAATTAACTCATTCTTGACTAAAAGAGAGATAATCTCTATAATTCTGTAGTTCACCGAAAAGTCGCAAACCATTTTTTATATACAATCAGAGGCCTTTTGTCAATTGTAATGGCTCGTGAAGAAGTATATTCTGGATCAATTGAGAGAATCGAAGTGATGGGTACTGAAGATGACGAGGATTTCCCCTGGATTGAGGAGGAAGAGTATCGAGAACTCTACAAGAAAATGATGATTGCAAGAAAGTTCGATGAAAAAGCCTTCTCTCTACAGCGCAGAGGAGAAATTTCTACTTATGCGCCTCATAAAGGTCAGGAGGCCTGCCAGATTGGAGCTATTTTTGCTTTAAAAGATGATGACTGGATGGTTCCAAGCTTTAGGGAGACCGCAGCTTTCATTCAGAGAGGCGCGCCATTAGAACAGATTTTTCAGAGATGGATGGGAGACGCAAACGGTCAAAAAGGCCTATCCGACCTAAATACTTTACCTGTAGCGATCCCAGTAGGAACCCAAAACCTGCATACAGCAGGCCTAGGAATGGCGATGAGCTTCGAAGAAGATGATAATGCGGTAATAGGTTTTACAGGAGATGGAAGCACTTCAGAGGGAGACTTCCACGAGGCCTTAAACTTTTCAGGGGTTTATGATGCGCATTCGGTTTTCTTCGTTCAGAACAATAAGTTTGCTATTTCTATGCCTATTGAAAGACAGACTAATTCTCAGACGATTGCGCAGAAAGCACTTGCTTATGGAATTGAAGGGATTCAGGTTGATGGAAATGATATTTTAGCAGTTATTAAAGCTACTCAGGAGGCCTTGGAAAAGGCTCGTAACGGAGAGCCTGTATTGATTGAAGCAGATACTTACCGTTTAGAGGACCATACTACCAGTGATGATTCAACACGTTACAGAGATGAAGAACAAGTAGAGAAATGGAAAGAGCATGATCCTTTGAAACGTTTCCGTGAATATCTTCAAGAGCACGGAATTTGGGATGAAGAACTTGGGGCCTTTGAGGAAGAAGCCAAAGAAATGGTAGATGATGCTACTAAAAAGGCGATGGAAATGGATGATCCTGAATTCGATGAATTATTCGATTATGTCTACGAGAAGATGCCTGAAATGTTGAAAAAGGAGAAAGAAGAGCTAAGAGAAGAGGTGAACCAATAATGACAGAGAAAATGAACATAATTACAGCAGTAAACGAGGCCTTACATGATGAAATGGAGGCTGACGAAAAAGTAATAGCGTACGGAGAAGACGTCGGAGAAGACGGAGGAGTATTCCGTGCTACAGAGGGACTTCAAGAAGAGTTTGGTGAGAAAAGATGCTTCTCTAGCCCTCTGGCGGAGTCTGGAATTGCCGGGACAGCTATAGGGATGAGTCTTTACGGTTTTAGGCCTGTAGTTGAGATGCAGTTCTCTGGATTCTCTTACTTAGCTTTCCATCAGATTAAGGAGCACGCCTCACGTATGAGGATTAGAAGCCGTGGAGATTACAATGTTCCTCTTACTGTTAGAGCGCCTTACGGAGGAGGAATCTCCGCTTTGGAACACCATCAAGAAAGCCCTGAGGCCTTTTATGCTCATGCGCAAGGGCTTCACGTTGTAATCCCAAGTACTCCTCAGGATACTTACTCTTTGTTACGTAAGTCTATTCAGTTAGATGATCCTGTCGTGTTTTTGGAGCCTAAGAAGACTTACAGAGCATTCAAAGGAGAAGTCGACAAAAACAAAGAAGTCAACCTTGAAGAAGCTCGTGTTGCCCGAGAAGGAAGCGATGTAACTTTAATTGCATGGGGAGCGATGGTTCCAGTAGCTGAAGATGCTGCTGATGAAGTGGATGCAGATGTTGAAATCATCGATCCGAGGACCATCTATCCTCTGGATGTAGAAACAATAACTGAATCAGTAGAAAAAACAGGGAGAGCAGTTATACTGCATGAGGCCCAGAAATCAGGCGGCTGGGGTGCAGAAATTTCTTCTAGAATCCAGGAAGAAGCAATACTTCATATGGAGGCGCCTGTAGAACGGGTCGCAGCACCAGACGTGCCTTATCCATTATACACCTTAGAAGATTTCTACATGCCGAACAAGAAGAGAGCAGTCAAAGGCCTTGAAAGAGTTCTGGATTTCTAGGAGGAAGTAAAAAATGAAGTTTGAATTCCCTGACACTGGAGAAGGAGTAACAGAAGGACAGTTCCTAGAATGGAAAGTAAGCGAAGGAGAAACGGTTGAAGAAGATCAAATTGTTGGGGAAGCAGAGACAGACAAAGCAGTAGTAGATATACCTGCTCCTGCAGATGGAAAAGTCAAAGAACTAAAGGCCTCACCAGGAGACACTGTCAATGTGGGAGACGTAATAATGATATTAGATACTGATTCGGATACTGAAACAGAAGATATTTCAGACTCTTCTAGCCCTGAAACTGAGGAAAGAGATAATGACGAAAATAGAGAGGATGGATCTAGTTCTGATCAGGTAGATGCTGTGATGGGCGGTAGTCCTTCTGCCAGCTCATATGACGATGAGGAATCTAAAGACAACAAGGAGAATAAGAAAGATAGAGAGGGTAAGGCCTCAAATAGTTCTAGTTCTTCAGAAGATGTTCTAGCTATGCCAAGAGTAAGAAAGAGAGCTCGTGAAGAAGGAATAGATCTTTCAGATTTAGAAGTAGAAGGCAAGATTAGTTTAGAAGACTTAGAAGAAATTGATTCTGAAGAACATAATGATCAAACAGCTGAAGATGAAGAAACAGTTAAAGAATCTGAAAGCAGTGATGAGGCCTCAAAGTCTGTGGATGTTTCTAAAGATGTTAAGGCAACGCCTTCAGTAAGAAAGCTAGCTAGAGAGCATCACATCGAGCTTTCAATGATTAATGGATCAGGCAGAGGCGGAAAAATCACCCGTGAAGACGTATTAAATGCTGCAGGAGAAGAAAATGAAAAATCTTCAGACAGCAAAGATGATTCCAGTGAAGATTCAGAAAGTAAAAAACCTGAAAACCATGATGAATCCTCAAATCCTCAGCAAGAGTTTAATGGAGAGGTCGAACGAGTTTCTCTTTCAGGTATGAGAAAAGCAGTTGGCGATAAAATGACTAAGTCCCGGTTCACTGCGCCTCATGTTACCCATATAGAGAAAGTTGATATAACTGAGCTTGTAGAGCTACGTGAATCAGTTAAGGGAGAGGTCGATGCCCATATAACTTATCTACCTTTCATAATGAAGGCCTTAGTATCGAGTCTGAAGAGGCATCCTGATCTGAACGCAGTTCTTGACGAAGAAAATAATGAGGTTATCAGGAAGAAGTTCTATGATTTCAATATAGCTGTTGACACTGAGAGAGGGCTTTTAGTTCCGAAAATTACTGGAGTAGATGATAAGAACTTAGTTGAGTTAGCTGAATCGATCTCAGAAAAAGTGGAGAAGGCGCAAAACAGTAATTTATCTAAGAATGAAATGAGTAACGGTACGTTTTCAATCACAAATCTAGGAGTCATAGGAGGCAGAGCATTTACACCGATTATAAACTATCCTCAAGTAGCTATCCTTGGTATTGGTAGAATTGAGGAAACTGCAGAAGTAGTCGATGGAGAAGTTGTTCCAAGAAATACTGTTAAATTATCTTTGAGTTATGATCACCGTGTTGTTGACGGTGCTGAAGCCGCAAGGTTTATGAACAAAATTAAGGAAAACCTTGAGAATCCACGAGAACTGATACTTGAGCTATAATGGTTGTAGGAGATATTGAAACCGGTACGGAACTGTTAGTTATTGGCGGAGGCCCAGGGGGTTACTCGGCTGCAATAAGAGCCGCACAGAAAGGTTTAGATGTAACTCTTATTGAGAAAGAGTCAGTAGGAGGAACTTGCCTTAACCGGGGCTGCATCCCTGCAAAAGCATTAATTCATGCCGCAGGTTTTGAGAAAAGTATTGAACACTGGGAAAGCCTTGGCATACATACAGAGAATCTTGAACTAGATTTTGATGAGATCCAGACGTGGAAAAACGATATTATTGAGAAATTAAATGCGGGTGTTAGACATAAACTTGAATCATCTGGAGTTGAGTTGATGAAAGGCGAGGCCCGGTTTATAGACAGCTCAACTGTAAGAGTCGAGGAAGAACATAGAACCGACAAATTAAACTTCGAAAAATGCATTATAGCTACAGGAAGCAAGCCAATAGAGATTCCAGGCCTTGAATTTGAAAAGGATGGGGTTATTTCTTCACGAGAACTACTCAATCTAGATGAAGTACCTGAAGAGTTAGTTGTGGTAGGAGGAGGCTATATAGGAATGGAGGCGGTTACCAAGTTCTGCAAATTCGGCGCCAACGTGAAAATTGTAGAGGCAGAAGACCGGGTACTCCCAAACTTCGAGGAAGAAGTAGTCGATAATATTCAGGAGACTTCAGAGTGCTACAATGATGAAATCTATACTAATACAAAGGCCTCAAAAGTTGAAGAAGGGGAGAAACCTGTCCTGCATGCGGAGAAAGATGGAGATGGACTTGAAGTTGAAGGAGATTATATTCTTGTTGCTGTAGGGAGAGAGACTCAATCAAACTTAGAAAGTGTAGAGGTAGAGAATGCAGGCCTAGAAATTAATGAAAATGGTTTTATTGATACAGATTCGCAGATGAAAGCCTCTGAAAATATCTTTGTGATTGGAGATGCTGCTGGACAACCAATGCTAGCTCATAAGGCCTATATGGAAGGTAAAGTTGCTGGAGAAGTAGCAGCTGGAGAAAATACTGGCATGGACGCTCAGTATATTCCTTATGTAATGTACACTGATCCTGAAGTTGCAGTTGTAGGAATGTCTGAGTCTGATGCGAAGGAAAAATTTGATGGTGTAAAGGTCGGAAGGTTCTCAATGAAGCATTCAGGCCGTGCATTAACCACCAATGGAGGAAAAGGCTTTGTAAAAGTTATAGCTTCAGAAGAGAACAAGTTATTAGGCGTTACTATCATTTCAGAGCGGGCTTCTGATATGGTTGCTGAAGCAACACTTGCTTTAGAGATGCAGGCCTACTTAGAAGATATAATTGGTACAGTCCATGCTCATCCAACTTTTCCTGAAGCTTTCCAAGAGGCATGTGAAGACGCTCTAAATATAAGTGTGCATACCTGAGTGTAACCTAATTGTTTTTTATGGGTAAAGACCTAATTTACTGTTGTTATGGTTAAAGACGATAAATACAGCGATAAAGAGTTTGACTCGAAAGAGGATATGCATCTGTACTGGGCAGAGAACCTTATGGATGACCTTAACTCTCATGATGAGAAAAAAGCGAAGAAAGCCCTGAATAAGAAACAGAATGAAAAGGCCGGGAAACAGGAATGGCGTAAAAAAATGATGTTTAGAGGAGTTGCAGGAGTAGTACTAGTAGCTTTAGCTTACTTAGCAGCACCTTCAATCGCAGGATTATTTACTGGTGGCGGAACAATTGATTATAATGATCTACATTTAGATGAGCAACCTATGCTTGGAAGTGAAGACGCTCCTGTTACTGTTGTAGAGTTTGGAGATTACTTGTGCCCTGCATGCCAGCAGTTTGAACAGCAGGTGAAGCCTGAAATGATGGAGCTGATAGATGAAGGAGAAGTAAATTTCTACTACATGGATATTAACTTACCTCAGTTCCAGCCTAACAACGGACAGGCCTCAATTGCTGCACAGTGTGTTTTCCAGCAAGATGAAGAGCAGTTCTGGAACTTCCATACAGGCCTGTATGATGAACAAGGCCAGATAACTTACAGTCCAGCAGGTTTAACAAATCTAGCTGAAGAGACAACTGAAGGATTAGACTACAGCGAGCTTGAAAGCTGTATAGATAACCAGGAGACATCAGATGCAGTAGATAGAGATAACGAGATCGCCAGGAACAACGGTGTTAGTTCGACGCCGACCGTATTTGTCAACGGAGATAGAGTATCGAACTGGAACAACCTAGTCGAGATTATCGAACAGAACTACCTATGAACAGAAAGAAGGTAGAACAACATTACAGAGATAACAAAAAGGGAATTGAGTCAAGACTCGAAGAATTCAGAGGCCTGAGAGAAGCCAGCGACGATCGGCTTTTCCAGGAACTTTCTTTTGTTATCTTTTCTTCACAGAGCTCAGCTAAAAAATCCTGGGAGGCCGCCCAAAGAATAGGGCAGAGAGGCCTTCTAGAAAAAGATAAAGAAGATATAGCACAGGTTTTAAGCCAGGAAGAAGTTCAGTATGAAGAGAAAAAAGCAGATTACCTCATCCATAACAGGAAAAAGCTTTCGCAGCCTACTTTCAACGATCCTTCTACTGATTTGAAACTTAGAACGCAGATTAGGCCTGAAAACTTAGTTAAAACTAGGAAATGGTTTGCTGAGAATACTAAAGGCCTGAGCTGGAAAGGAGCTTCCCATTTCCTGAGAAATATTGGCTACGGAGATAGCTTTGCGATTCTTTCAAGCCACACAGTATCAGTTCTTTACGATTTAGAAGTATTTGAGACCTCAAAACTTCCTAAAAAAGAGGACGAATATCTAATAATGGAGAAAAAAGTCCAAAAATTCTCTGAAGAAATAGGGATTGATATTCAGGCCTTAGATCTAGTTTTATGGTCGTTAAGAACTGGTGAAGTTTTCAAGTAATAATTATTTAGAATTGGCCGAGACCTGACTGTTTTCCTTTTCCTTTTAACTGGTCTTCTGTGTATCCGAATACTTTCAGTACTCTCATTGCTACGGGTATTACTTGGTTGTCGATATAGTAGTCTGCGTCATAGTTTTCTGCATATTTAGTTAGTTCAGCCTGTCCTGATATGCTTTTACCGGAACGGGTTATCACATAGTCTACAGTTGTCTCAGGCTCGATTTTATCCCCTCTCTTCTTCGCTTTCTTTGCAGCCTCAACATGGGGAGCAGTATTACCGTACTCTTCAGGCGGTTTCGTCAAAGTAGTGTAAATTTTCAGTTCCTCAACATCTACTTCACCTGTTCTCAAGGCCTCAATTGTATCTTCAACTATCTCTACGGCTTCATCAACATTATCTTCCAAAACCTTTCTCAGTACTTCTTCCTGTGTCTTTTTAGCTATCGGACTCCAGTCTCTTCTGACTTGTTCAAAACCTGTGATTTTTAGACCTCCTTCTTCGTCTATTAATGCGTATTTTTTCTTTGCGCCTTCACCTGATTCCTTAGAAGTGAAGAATCCTCTTTTGAAGAAGCCTTCAAACTCTAGCTCCATGAACTCTGGAAGCATCGAATTGACTTCATCCAGGAATTCATCCATATCTTCTCTCAGGTTTTCTTTTCTAAGCATCACTGAGTCAGTGTCACCGTATACCATTTCATATCCCATTTCTTCTGCAATTTCAATAGAGTCCTGTATATACTCTCTCCCAAGATATGTTGTAGCTTCAGCAGACTCTCTGGAGTACCAACGGGCACCACTGTATCCTAAATACCCATAGAAAGAGTTGGCCAAGATTTTCTGGGCCTGCTGCCGGTTGTAAATATTTTTATACTTCTGAGAACCTTGCTCTAACTCTTTCATCTCTTTCTTTAATTCATAACGGGAGCTTACTAAATCTTCAACCAGTTCGGGGAAGAAACCTTGTTCATCCTGGCAAAAACTGTAATCAAACTCATCTAACTCAAAACTGTCTTCACAAGACTCTACATTCAAAGTATCTGGAGAAATATTATGAGCAACCATTACAGTTGGATAAAGTGAGCGAAAGTCGAAAACTGCGACGTCTTCGTAAAGGCCTTCTTCAGGCGTGTAAACAAATCCACCTTGATAGGCTTGTTCTCTGTCGCGTTTACTTCTCTTCTGCTGCGAAGGCCTGTTACGTGTCAACATACCTCTGTTGTAGGCCTCCCGGATCAAGTAGTTCTCTGTGAGCTGGCCATAGGTAAGCCTTGAAGAGTCAAAAGGAATCAAACCCGTGATTCTTGAAAGCTCAAGCATCTGCGGGGTAATCTCATTACCAAGTTTGAAAGTTATATCGGCGTCTTTCATCGCATACTTCGCGAACTTCTCCAAATCATCTTCGGTCTCCCAGATTTCTTTCATTTCGCTCCAAGACAAATCGTCTTTGTTCAGGCCTAACATCTCTTCAGCAACAGAATCTAAATCTAATGTCTCACTGTCGATTCCTGGCGCCAAAATATGAGTTACAAACGGGTATAAATCTAAATGCATTCGAGCTTTAATTCTCGCGCCTTTGAATCTCCCGCGTCTGTTGAACTTCATCCTTTCACCGTTTCTACCCAGTGAAAGCTCTACATTATGTCTATTAGCGGCCTCTCTCAACTCCGGGAAATCATACTCATCCGTATTATAACCTGTTAAAATATCGACATTTTCCCCCTCTACAATCTCAATAAATCTTTCCAAAAGCTCTCTTTCATCCTCAACCACCTCAACGAAATCCAGATCTATATCTTTAACAGACAAAAGCCTTCTAAAGCCCTCAGACCTGAAAGAAGCCATTACAATCCTATCATCTATAACTTCTAAATCAAAGGCCATAGAATTCCAATCAAGATCATTCTTGCCTTCTATACTAGGCCTTATTTCTTCAACTATTATTTCTGACTCAAAACTATCCGAACTTTGCTCTTTTCCTTCTACCTCTATCCATTTTCCAGGCCTGATCCCTTTATCAATCAAATATCTTCTATAAAAAGGGATGTCAAACTCAAGACATCTTCTAACTGATTCAAGATCCCAGAGTTCGTTCTTCAGTTTTGGAACATTTGCAGGAATATCAGTCTCAATTTTCAATACCTTAACTGTTTCCTGACCGTACTTTTTCTCCTCTATCTCTGTATCTGTTATATTGAGCTTTTTTCCTTTATCCGATTCAAAATTGGCTCCTTCCAAATCATCTTTCAAACTTTCTAAGTCTGTCGGCATCGCATAAAAGTAAGGCCTAAATTCTGTGTCCACTAGTTTGTAGACACCTTCCCTGTTTTTTCCGTACAGGATAAGTTTTAATGGACCGGTTTTGTACTCTGCATCAAAGACCTGAATCTGCATAACATTTATTTAGTTGAAAAGGGATTTATTACTGGAAATAATCAAAAACTTTGGTATGAGAGTACTTCTGTTAACAGATATTCATGGAAATAACGAAAACTTGGAGAAAATCCTTTCAAGAGAAGAATTTGATGGAGTTCTATGTGCCGGAGACATAAGCGATGCCAAAGAATTTGAAAACTATCAAGGAAAACTGGACGAAATACTGGATACTTTAGAAGATAATACAGGCCTAGTAAAAGCAGTTCCCGGAAACATAGACTCTGAAGAAAAATGTGTAAGAACATTAATAGATAGAAAAATGAATATCCACAAGAAAATAGCAAGCTTCCAAAGCTTCGATGTAGTAGGATTTGGAGGAGGTCAGACGCCTTTTGGAACTCCATTTGAACCTTCAGGAAGTGAGATCAGAGAATCGCTCGAAGTTTTGCATGGTAGAATGAGTTCAGGCCTGAAAGCAGCAGTAATTCACCAGCCACCGAAAGATACCAAGCTAGATATTGCTGAAGGAAACCATGTGGGGAGCGAGGAAGTCAGAGCTCTTTTAGAAGAAAAAGATTTTGACTTCTTGTTAACAGGCCACATTCATGAGTCTTATGGAACTGATACGCTTGGCAATACTTTAATGGTGAATCCGGGGCCTGTGTGTGAAGGCCAATACGGCGTATTGGAAGTGGAAGAAAGTTTTGAAGTCGAGTTAAAGACAATTTAACTTTCTGAACTTTAAGAACACATTAATAGCTTTCAGTTTTCTTTTCTATTTTAGTTTCGTTATTTTAGGTGAGGCAGCTGGTACTAATTAACTTTACTGAATTTTACTTAGGCCATACATGTTTTCAACTGTTCTAAAGACAAAAGACTTTTATACATAGCCATATAATAAGTTAATAATACATCATAAAGGAGGTGACAAATTTAATAATGGCAGAATTACCACTAGCACCTGTAAAAAGAATCGTTAAGCAGTCTGGAGCAGCAAGAGTATCAGAAGATGCAGTAGAAGAACTAAGAGACGAACTAGAAGCTCATGCAGAAGACAGAGCCCGTGATGCAAAGCAGTACGCAGAGCACGCAGGCAGAAAGACAGTTCAGGCTGTAGACGTTAGAACTTCCAGATAAATTTCTGGAAGACTTTTTAACCCCTCCCCTTCTATTTTTCTTTCATGAAAGCAGAAAACTCATTTATTCATATTCCCGGTATAGGCGAAAAAACAGAGAAAAAATACTGGAAACAAGGCCTAACACACTGGGACCACGTAAAGGACAGCGGAAAACTGAGCGACAGCAAAAAACAGGAACTGGAGAAAGCCGAAAAAAACTTAGAGGTCGGGAACTCAATTTATTTTAAGGAAAAATTCCCTTCACAGTCCTTATGGAGAATTTACGAAAACTTCTCAGAGCAGGCCTGCTTCTTCGACATAGAGACAACCGGATTATCACCTGAAAGAAATAAGACTACAACTGTGAGCTTCTACCGGGCTGGAGAATCTAAAACCTTGATTCGAGGCCAAGACTTGACTAGAGAAAGACTGGAAGAAGAGTTATTCGAATCAAAACTGCTTGTATCTTTCAACGGGAAACGGTTCGACGCACCTTTCCTGGAGAAAAATTTTGATCTAAATATTCAAACACCTCACATCGACTTAATGTACCCTGCGAAAAGAATAGGCCTATCAGGTGGTTTAAAAAAGATTGAAAAACAGCTCCAGATTCAGAGAGAGTTAGAGGATATCGATGGTAGAGAAGCAGTAAGACTCTGGAAAAAGTATGAGAAAAACGGTAACGAAAACGCCTTAGAAAAGCTTGTCAAGTACAACCAGTACGATGCAGTCAATCTTCAAGAACTAACAGAAATAATTGTGAAGAGATTAGACAACGAGATTTACAGACCACACCTCAAATAAGATTCAAGGCCTTCAATGATTTGAGCTGGCCCATACTTTCATGGTTCTCGAGCTCTTTCAGACTCAACCACTTGAAATCTGAATGCTCATAATCTAGTTCGACCTCTTTCTCCTGAACTTTTAGATGAAATGGATAGATTTTCCAGTAGCCTAGCTCGCCTTCGCCAATGTAATTGGGGCCTGTCTCTTCTTTCAGTTCTCTTTTTGCTGCTTCTCTCGGGTTTTCACCATCTTCGATTTTCCCTCCAGGGAACACCCATTCCCCCGGACTAGAGTTCTGTTCGCTTCTTTTGAGTAGAAGAAATTTTTCTTCAAACTGTGGTACTGCAAGCGCTACTTCTCCATTTATTTCTTTTTCGGGGCTCTCCATACTTTATTTAGAGAATAGAAGACTTTTAGAGGTTTTTCAGCTTAATACAATGTAAAGATATTTAAGGACGGGTCGGCAATTATCCAATAGAAGATGGCCTTGGTAAATACTACTAACTGGTTCACCGGAAACATGTCAATGCATCTGGCTCTGGTGAGAACCAACTATAACCAAAAGGCCAAGGCTAAGTTCTCCAAAATTATTAGATTTCTGGCAGAGTAAAGCGGGATGAAGTCTTGGTCCGATTGGTGGACCAGCGACCGACCGCGAAAACTCAAAAA
>LFCJ01000243.1_pt1 | contig 32565 bp, 30 predicted proteins | sample 643141 | NCBI WGS metagenome assembly LFCJ01 (sample SAMN03766243, study PRJNA286221) | soda lake metagenome | biome: soda lake; feature: Kulunda steppe; material: water; isolation source: sample B1-Br-g2 brine of Lake Bitter-1 | place: Russia: Kulunda steppe | collected 2010-07
ACAATTGCCCTAGAGGACAATCCGATTCAGCAGCCTGATCTTGCCGATTCTTATAAACACCCAGATCATTGTTCATCGAGGCATTCGAGGGCAATTACACCGTCCCCCCGATTTTGGATTTGTTTAAGTCAATTGCCTTATTTCCACATTATTCGTAGTTCATTATTCTGTTCAAACGGCGGCCTTTATAAGCAATTCTAAGACCCGCCTATCCGGTATAATTTCTACTTTTGGAGTGTGAAAGTAGGCGTTATCAGTCAGAACTTGAAGCGCTGAATCTGTCAGGGTACTGATTTCGTATGCAGGTACACCTCATACCCATCGTCAGCCCTAATCTCGTAGACCTGATCCTAGTAGTTTGGTGTCTTCTATTCACTGCTTAATATGATTGGAGCAGCACGGCCTCTATTCCGCGGGATGGCAAATAGGGCGCTATCAGAAACTCTCCGCGGAACACCCACACCAGCATATATATTCATACCCTGAAGAACACTAAACGGCAGACGAAAACAAGAGAATGACTGAATTATTCCCTACCGACATAATCCATGGACGGATAGTACGTATATCGAACACAGGTAACGGGATACTAGAGTACGGTGACGGAGAGATCTCCATCGGTCCTGTAAAAGAGACCGCAGTAGGCCAAGAGGTGGATGCCGTAGTTTATGACCAAAACCTCGCACTCTGTCTAACTGAATCTGCTCGCCCAGAGAATTACGACAATGCAGTGAGAGCTAAGATGGGGCAATTGGTGGATAATCCACCCGCTGATTGCCCCGGACTGGGAGATATTATTGAAATCAAAATACAGGGCATCAACTCCTCTCGACATGGGTCAACGGAGTACAGGGGAATTCCTGTCCGGGTTCGGAATATCCCTGAAGAGGCCTCTACAGGAGATGTGATCCCTGTGAAAGTCTATCGTCTCGAACAAAATCGGGTCCTTGCAACAGGACATACGGACATCAGACTACGTACGCAACTCCCCAATATTGGTAGCAAATTCAGCGCGATCATCACTCGTCGAACCCACAGTCGAAAAGGCTTAATCGAATCATTCCCGGATGAAGACATCAACATTGGGCCGATCCGCGAGGGGGTTGTTGGAGAACCGGTGAGCGCGATCTTCCTTGGAAACGGCTGGGCATACTGTCTTGATAACAGCTTCGTGGATGATGAGTATGATAAGGCAATGGCTGTCCATGTTGATGACGCCGCTGGCATATCACTAAAAGATCTGAGCGAACGGCGTCGTAACCGAAATCAGAAAGTAGGTGAGAACCTTGGACAAATCCGCCGAGGAAGAACCAGTCGAAGTTCCAACTTCCGGAACCAGATTGTAGAAGCATATGACGGTACCTGTGCAGTCTGTGGCCAGCGAATTATGGATGCGAATTCGGGTGATTACTTCGAAATAGAAGCAGCACATATCTACCCCGTCAGCGGCGTTGAGGTAGATGACGCCACCGAAGGTGGGCCAGACACGATTAAGAATGGATTTGCTCTCTGTAGAACACACCACTGGGCGTTCGACAATGGGTGGTTCACTATTTCAGATGATTACATCGTTCATATTCGGGGAGATCATTCACAACCGGGGTATGAGGTTCTGAAGCAGTACGATGGAGTTCGGTTGAAACTACCAGAGGACGAGTCACAGTGGCCCGCTCAATATTACCTCCAAGCACATCGTGAGAGGTTTTAGACGCCAGTTCCTAGCTTACGATGGCTCTCCAATGCGTCTATATTAAGTTGGAGAAGGGCACAGTGGAGGGGCAATACGCTGATCGGGCTCTGTTGAAATCCTATTCTTCACATATAAAGCACCATGAAACAGCTGGTCGCTGAATAGTGCGTATTGATCGCCGATGTTCTATCACATTCGGCATGTGCTTCGGTGGCCATGCAAGATACAGAGCGCGAGTCAGTCTGGAGAGACGGCCACGATGGGCCGCAGACCGGGCAGGAATTTCTAAGAGGTTAGATTCTGATTAGGTTCCCATGGGATATGAAGTTTCGACGGTCCATCAGCGTGTGACCGAGAAGGACTCAATCGGGGCGGTACAATCGTGAGACTGCTGTCTTGGAATGTGCAGGGTTCAGTCCCGCCATCGGGAAGCAAAGACCGAATCAAGAATCAAGTGTCGTTCATCGGGGAGCAGTTGAACCAGCCAGATATCGTGATGCTCAACGAGGTGACAACCGTTCAGCGCGAGCTGTGGCTGGATCTGCTTCGGAAAGAGCAGGGGTACACGGAGATTGTGGATACGCTTGATTGGGGACGAGAACTCCGTGAGAGCAACATTCCTCCCCACCACGAGTTCATTCACACAAGCGGGCAGATCACCGCCGTGCACAAAGATGCGGACGTCGAGAAGCTCAAACGTCGGCGTCCGAGCATCAGGAGTGGTCCGTGGGAGCACTCAGAAATGAAAGACTGGAGTACGAACTTCCCGGAGAAAATTCTCAATTTGGAGGTTCAGATAGGCGGAAAGTCGATTGACCTCTGGAACATCCGCACGGTTCCGGGGAGTATGTACGGGGAGGAGAAAATCAAGATACTGGAGAACGTCTACGCCCGGATCACCAAGTCCGACCCGGAGAGGTGCATACTGGCGGGCGATCTCAATATTCCCAAGGCGGAGCGGGCAGATGGGACAGTGGTCTCATGGGGGGAGGATAAGCCAGAGAGCATCCGTGATCGATGGATATCGGCAGAAATAGACATCATGACGGATCTATCAGATATCGGATTGGTAGATGCGTTCAGGCACGTTCATGGCTACGGAGATCTCGACACCGAAGACACCAGTCACGAATCGAGGCGAATTGACCACATCTTCGCGTCCGAGACATTGAATCCCGAGCGGTGCTGGTATGACCACGACGGATACGAGTGTAGCGACCACGCCCCGATGTTGATGGAGTTCTCAGTCTAACGAATTTGTCAAAATCATCATCTAGTGATGGGATTTCAGAGTCTTTGATATCCTCCCCGCCCTAAAAAGTCGATGCTGAACGGCATCTGGGTCCCTACGACGTTCGAGTCGCCGATAAGCGATGGCGTGTCGTTTCCGGATTTCAACGTATGGTTTCAAGAACGCCTCTACTGGTGTTTCCTGTCCGGTTATCTGTGTTCTCTACCTCTAGACCGATTTCCGGAATTCACCTCGTTGGATTCAGCTGCTGTACTCTCTTCTGAGGGAATATAGAAACTTGCCAAAGGACTATGTTCCTCTGCACCGTGCGTTTCCATATGAACGATCGAAGCCCACCAGATGAGTTTGCAGATGTCAACGAAGCGGTCGGCGAGGAATGGGAGGCCGAAACAACGCCCTACGAACGCATTCGACACGTCGTCGCGCATATGTACAGTCCCGTCTCAGCTGATGCCGTAGCTGACGATGCCCGAACCGCTCCAAAGACAGCCCGAAAGCACCTGAACTCACTCGCTGAGGAAGGATTCGTCGAGACGACACCCGGCGAACAGGGCGGTACACTCTATCGCCGCTCTCCCGAATCGCTCGTCGTCGAACAGGCTGCCGAAATCCTCGAGCACGTCTCGACCGACGAACTCGTCACCCGAATCCAGCAGATGCGCGAGCAGCTCACCGAGTATCGGTCCGAATTCGGTGTTGACTCACCCGAAGAACTGGCTGTTAACCAGACGAATCAGGCCCTTACCGAGGCCGGAACCCCACAGGACGAGATCGATCCAGAAACAATTCGTGAGTGGAAAACGCTCCGTCGGAACCTCGCGTTCGCGAACGCTGCCCTCTCAATCAGCAACGCCGAGCAGTTCGTCGGCACCGATCATCGCTCGACTGACGATAGCGTCCCTGCCTGAGCGATGCAGGATGCTCCTGACCGAGCGGAATCCCATACGCTTCGTGGTGCTACGGATCGGCCGGCGCTACTGACGATTCGTGACGTCGTCGAGGGGATGGAACCGCTTGCAACAGCTGAGCTCGACGACTACCTCCATCCATCCGTCCTCGAAGTTGTGCTTGACGACGGGCTGTGTGGGGCCGACGGGGCCCGAATCGACATCCAGTGGACGACACAGAACGACTATAAATTCCATTATACGGACACGGAAGCGGTGAATTTCCGGTGGGGAAAGCATCCACACGCCGGAGACTACGTTCACGCCGATGGGCTCGAACACTATCATCCACCGCCGAATGCGAGTTCTAACCCAGACGAGGTCGAAGCGTCCTGTATCACTCAGTCGCCAAAAGAATTAGTCACTCGTGCGGTTCTCAAACTCTGGCGGGTCGCTTATCACACGGACTCGTATGAGCCACTTAATGCAGGCCGTAACCCGCCGTAGGAACCCACCCGAATGCTTTCTTTCACGAACTCCCACTAAGAAGCGACTTCATAGAGATATCTGACTTTGAGCTATACCGTTCTGCAAGTTCGATTAACGCTCGAGTCCGTCGAATATCGGCGACGCTGTGGATGATGAGTGGCTCGTAGGTGCCCTCCTTCGATGCGGTGACTGCCTCGCTACTGTCGGTGAATGGATCAAGCTCGTTCAATCCGGCACCGATCAGTTCCTCGTAGACGTCCATCACGTCGACGTATTGCAGCGTGCCAAAAGGCCACTTGACCCCGTGCGTACAGAGCCGTGTGCGAAGGAACGGGAGGTCGAATCCTCCGTTCCACCGCTCACCGTGATACGCAACGAGCTTTGCATCACGTTGGGTGAGTGTTGACGTGATTTATCAGCTATCATAAATATTGCGTCACATATAAATAAAAAGTGATATTTAGAAAAGGTACCAGATTGGGGGGGAGGGGGCATCCGAATGAAGATAGGCCAAAAGAAGGGTGTCTACACTCGAAATTCGGGTCAAATCCTCCAGTAAATCTTCATTCGGATGACCCTCTCACCCCGTGTTCCACAGGAGCTTTCTATCAATTAGTCAATAGGCAGATCAGGTTGTTTTTCTCGGGTTTTTGTCCGAGGCGCTTTTTCGCTAACGACTAGTCCGTCACCGTGGCACGCCGTCTCGCATGTTCAGATCTATTGCCAAAGAGCAACCCGTTCGCACTCACTTGAGAGTCACTTTTTCATTGGGATCACCGGTCCCCCCGTCCAGGTCACTTTCCGGTGATGTGTTAGCTAATTTAGAGTAGAGAAAACACCTTTACTGGTGCTTCTTTCAATACAAATTGGATTGTGATTAACAAATAATGTTAATTTGGGGATATTAATACTGAAAATGTAGTTTACCTAACTGATAAACGCTATTTCGGTAATGACGGCACCTAGAGAGCCTCTATCCCAGATATATTTTTGTTGAAATAATGTATACAGGATGTATTTCTGTGATCATATTGTATACCTTAATAACAACAAGAAAACATCTTTCCGATGTTATTTAGATTTAAAAAGGTTGCTTACACACCGATCTGGGAATATTGGGCGATTTGAGTAGACAAACCGCATGACGTGACGACGGATATACTTTTGTGTGTAATATGTATACACAACTCTCATCATACCGAGTAATGAGAGTATTGAATCCTGTTATTCAGATTTAAAAAGATTGCTCACATACCGATTTGGAAACATTGTGTGATTTGAGTTGGAAAACCGCATGACGTGACGGCGAATATATTTCTGTATATAATATGTATACATAACTCACATCATGGCGAGTAATGACGGTATTGATCAAAATCTGACGCCTTTGGAGAGCGGCTTAGAGAATCTCTAAGCAAATCTAGTGTTTTCGATGGGGGTGAATAGGGGGGCTATGACCCTCTGAATTATCCCAAAACACCCCCCTAGGTCTAACGGGATCTACCCACCTGATTGACAAACACGTTGGACCGCCACTCAGGACTCCCCCCGGTGCACGCGTCGCGGGGGTGCGGCTCGGGTTGAGATCTCTTGGTCCGTCGGCGTGGTGATGTCTCCTCCTGAGTTGGTGTCTTTCAACTCAATTGATATATTCAAAGAGGGGGGATCCTAATGAACAGATCGGAGGTCAAACGACCGCAACTGAGCGGACAGTCTCGGGCTCGATTCTCTCTGCACTGTCGCCTTCGTGCTATGGAGCTCTACGTTCGTTTCGTCTGGCGCTGAGTATCGCTTTCCGCGGACACCACGCAGCCTGTGGCACGTCTGTCCAACAGCATGGGTCTCCCAGATGACTAGGTCATCTCCCCGCCGTCCCAGTCAATGATCCGGACTTCGGCGGTACGACCCGGTTTGGGATTTGCCCACACCTCCAGTACTGTCACGGTGATTGGGTCGACTAACCGGCGGTCGTGTGGGACCTCATCACGTGTAGTTATCTGACGCTCCCTCGGTCAGCAGTTTTGAGCCTAGATATGGGGAGTCAGAACCTGTATCGCTTATTGGGTCGCTGAGGCTCTCCGGAAACTCCGACGGAAGCAAGCGGACGACTGCGACAGTCCCGCGACGGAAGGTATGTCGCCGTCGATTCCGTGCGTCCCCTGAAATGCGGAAGTGCCACGCCGCGGCTTATTGGGAACATCTGCGTCTACTTGCCCATGGGAGGACGTACAACCACGGAGCGGTTACCAGTTGACCAGCCGACACGGGGTGCAGACCGCAATCAGACCCTCGTTGAGCAAGCCGATCCGGCCTCGGACGGGATGCTGCTTCCAGCTCTCGATACCGGCATCACGCTACTTGATGTGGAGGGCGACCGCGGCGTTCCGATCCTCCAGTCGCTCGTGCTCGATCATCTGCTCTTACACGATGGTCCTACGTTCTGGATCGATGCTCATGGGTACGCGACGACGACCTCGCTTGCCCAAATCGCTCCAAGCCAGCGATTACTTGATCGGATCCACGTTGCACGCGGCTTCACTGCCTACCAGCACTATGGGGCCGTCAGCGGTCTTCCGGCAGCAGTAAATCGATCTATCCAGCGTTCGACCAGCGGTTTCGAAACGAATGGCCAGCAAGCAACCGGCGGTGACGACGATGCGTGCTCACACACCCCTGCGCTCATCGTCGCGCCGGCGGTCGACGCCCAGTACCGGGCCGACGACACACTGGGTGAGACACACGCGGCGACGCTACAGACCCGGTCACTCGCCCAGTTGGCGACCTACGCTGACGGTTACGACATCCCAGTGCTCGTCACCCGCAGCGAGCGCGATGAATTTACCGCACCGGTCGCAACGGCTGCCGATCATCACTTGAAATGTGAGCAAACCCGGATGGGCCCACGAATCGAAGGTGAGGACTTCGAGACGCTCGTCTATCCCGTCGACGACGGCGCGTACTACCAGACGACGTTTGCGTATTGGAGAGAGCTGCTCACAGCCCGTGCCAGACACGTTGGTCTAGAGCCGGTGCCGACCGCGACGTCGACCCCGGGGTACGTTGAGGGAGCCACAGCTGATGAGGAGAGGGCGTCAGCCACCGCGGACCCTCTACTCGATGCGTGGACAGCGACGGAGAGTGGAGGACGATAGCGATGGGGCGTACGAACCCGACGTACCGAGATGCACTCCGGGCCATCGAGGACCGGTGGTCGGACTTCCGCCGTGCACTGCGCCGTCGCGATCAGCCGCTGTTCGACCGTTTGTTCGAGTACGCTCGGGAGCACGCGGACGCAGGTGGGTTACTCAATCACCAGCATCCACTGCTGCCGGCGCTCTTTAGCATCGATATCGAGCAGGAAGCCCGTCTTGACGAGCTCGAAGAGCGGCTCGAAGAACTCGAAGCCACGCTCAAAGAACATCAAGTGAGCACGGAGGGGCAGACACACCACGACGAACACGACCGGGACGAACGATGACCGTACTCGAGACGGTTGCATTCGATATTGAAACGACTGGCTTCACCGTTGAGGATCATTTGACAGTCGTGGGGTTTGACTCGGATATTGGATCCAAGGTATTTGTCAATACGGGCCAAACATCGTGTCCAGCGGATCTCGAATCGCGAGTCAACGACGAACTGGAGCTACCGGCATCGATCACGATCCGAGAGACGGAACGAGGCCTGCTGAGCGAAATGACCACCTTCGTCAGGTCAACACTTGCCCATCAAGACGTGAAACTCGTCGCGTACAACGGCGAGCGGTGGAACGGCGGGTTCGATCTACCGTTTCTCCGGACCCGACTCTGTGCTCACGACCTTGACTGGCCGTTCGCGGAGCTGCCCTACATCGACGCAATGGACGTGTTCGAGTCTCGGTTCAACACGACGGAGGACACGCTGACGGGCGTGTATCGAGAGCTCCTTGGACATGGATTGACCAGCCTCGATCCGTTCGAAGACAGCAAGGAAGCGGTCGAAGCGTGGGAACAGGGGAAGTTCAAGCCGCTCGTGCGGCATAACGTCGCAGATATTCGACGCACCCGGGCTCTGATGCAGTTGGCCGAGCGGTACTGCTCAAAATCTGACTTCTCGATGAAATCGCTCGATCCAGTAGCGTAAAAAGAGCGCGTCCATATCCGGAATCGTATAGGTTACAGAGATTCGAACGGTTGAAATCCTCAACTGTTGATGGGTCTCGTGCGTCGGGCTGTATCCAGAGGGTGTAATTAGCACGAAGTTTCCCCGCTTCAGTCATGCGATCAGAACGGTAGGTGCGCGACGAGCGCACGTTACACTGCGTAACGGATCGTCCTTTCAGGCCTGTACCGCCTGGTTTTGCGGGGTTTCAGATCGGGGTCTGATCGTGGTTCGCGCCATCAAGAGCATGAGCCTCGAACCACTCGACCTGGAAACCGGAGTAGAATTGTACCTCGCCGATCGCGAAGCCGAAGTGGCCAAAGCGACACTATACTCGCACAGCTCTCGCCTCGGTCACTTCGTTCGCTGGTGTGACGAGGAAGGCATAGGCAATCTGAACGAGCTCACCGGGAGATCCCTTCACGAATACCGCCTGTGGCGTCGCAACGAAGGCAATCTCGCACCGGCCACGGAGAAGACACAGATGAACACGCTACGTGTTCATCAAATAGACTGAGTCGATCGACGCCGTCGAACGTGATCTTCACATCAAAGTTCACTCGCCGGTCCTTCGCGACGGGCAGAACGTCCGTGATGTGATGCTTGAGTCTGATCGTGCTGATGAGGTCCTCGAGTACCTCGCAAAGTATGGGTACGCCTCACGACCACACGTCGCGGTCGCGCTGATGTGGCACACAATGATGCGAGTCGGCGCCATCCACTCGCTCGACGTTGAGGACTACGACCCCGAGAGTCAGTCGATCGCGGTCGTCCATCGTCCCGAGACGGGAACGACGATCAAGAACGGGGAGAACGGCGAACGTCTCGTCGCGCTCTCAAACGAAGTATGCCAGCTGCTCGATGACTGGATCGCCGACAAACGACCGGAAGGAGAGGATGAGTTCGGCTGCCGACCGCTACTGTCCACCTCAAAGGCTCGGGCACACCGCACGACACTTCGGGGAGACTGCTACCGAGCGACCCGTCCCTGTGTCGTGGCAGGTGACTGCCCCCACGACCGAGATATCGAGACCTGTGAGGCAATCACGTATACGGCACCCTTCGACTGCCCCTCGAGTGTGAGCCCACACGCGCTGCGACGTGGTGGAATTACGCACCACCTCAACAATGAGGTGCCGAAGGATGTCGTCGGAGATCGTGCTAACGTTACTCGTGAGGTGCTTGACGAGCACTACGACCGCCGGAGTCAGCAGGAAAAAATGGAGCAGCGACGAAGGTTCCTCAACAACACCTAGTTTAATCGGTGCTGAATGGTTAGTACTACCCAATTTTGAGAGCCCGTTTAAATTCTATTCGCCAGACAAGATGGCGAATGAAAACCTGGTTGATTAGGCTACGGATTGCCTGCTGAGAATCTTACTATTTTCAGATGGTTTTCGGGGTACTGTGCAAGATGTAACGCGTGGATATTGCAGAAGTATTGCTTAATTTAATATCATCAATTGATATGAACTCATTGGTGTATTTGCATCCAATATCCATTGACGCCTTTCGGCCTGATTGTTGAGACGAACAACAGTTCTCGACTTCTACAACCGCTCATGTGTAGCACATTGTTGATGGCAAGCCGTCCTGCGATTCTACGAGAGCTCCGCCGATCTAAAAATTCGCTGGAGAACGTGTCTGGGTGCTGATTGTGGTTTTCGACGGCCGCGACAGTTCCGTATCGACAATTTCCGCCAGAAGAGCGTCTACAACTGGTATTTGTATCTGAGAAAGAACGCCCAGCTCGACAATTTACAACCGAACGTCGAGGAAGACGGCCTCCTCATCCCCTTCTGTCCATGCATCATGTCCCGGTGGGATCACTGCAACGTCACCCTTTTCTAAGGTTTCAGTAGTCCCGTCATCCATTTCGACGGTCATTTTTCCAGATACCATGTATACTCGATGCGAGTTCGGGCAACTCTCTAATTCTGTCGCAGAACCGTTATCCCGGGACCATAGCCACCCTGGCTCGTGGGTCGCCAACAAGAAGGTCACATCGCCGATCTCCGTTGATTCAATCTTCGCATTAACAAATTCTGCTGTTTCATCGGGTGATTCGAGTGATTTTACCGTGAGTTTCTCTACCATTCTGCGTTGTAATCTTACTGCCAAATAAATATAACCCCAGTGCTGCAGGTGATCCCCCGTTGATCTCGGAAGTAGCTCAAGTAGAACAGCCAATTGCTGAAGCCCTGGATGCTTGCTGAGTGTCTGATGTCTTTGCCCCTGTACACATCAGCCAACACCTGACAACAGTTGCTCTGATTAGCACAATATATTAAAATCGAATTCAGTGATAGGTCACCCTTGCATTACTTCTTGAAGAGTTTCGTCTTCTGCAATCTCCGTCGGATCGCCGCTGGCAATAATTTCGCCGCGGTCGATGACGACAAGGCTATCAGTGATCTCTGAAATGTGCCTAACATTTGCCTCAGCAATGAGAACAGAAATGTCGGTTGTTTTGATAATTTCTGCGATGTTTTCTTTTAGTCGTTCGACAATGATGGGTGCAAGTCCCTCGAGCGGTTCGTCAAGAATGAGAAGGTCAGGCTGTAAGGCGAGCGCACGTCCAATAGATGTCATTTTTGCTTGGCCCCCGCTCAAATTCTCAACCTTTTGATCACGATGATCGTACAGCTCAGAAAATATATTAAAAATGTCATTAATGATCTCGTCTTCATTGTCGGTTAGTTCGGGTCGGTTTGAGGCCCAAATGGGCATTCGGATATTCTGTTCGATGGACATTCCAGTAAAGAGCTTACGATCCTCGGGCTGGTAGCCGACACCTCGCCGTGGAATCTCGTCTGGGGTGAGATCCGTAAGTTCCTCACCATTAAATTTGATTGAGCCGTTCAGAACATCGACTTGACCCATGATGGCCCGGAAGGTGGTCGACTTACCTGCCCCATTACGACCGACCAGCCCAACGGACTCGTTCACTCCGACGTCGAATTCAACTTTGTGGGTGATCTGGTGGCCGTCGATGGCGGCGTTCAACTCTTCGACGCGTAACAGAGGATCTTTACTCATGTCTTCACCCCCAAAAGTGTTCGACGCAGCTCTTCGTCTTCTCGAATGATATCTGCAGGGCCCTCCCGAAGGATTGACCCTTGATGCAGCGCTACCACACGGTCGGCGTATTCGAGTACGAGTTCCATGTCATGCTCAATAGTTGCGATCGGAATTTTTTCTCGGCGAGCAACATCAAGGATGGTTTCAATGATGTCTACGTTTTTTCCTGACGGGATGCCAGCTGTCGGTTCATCAAGAAGTAAATAGTTTGGTTCGAGTCCGAACGTCATAGCAATATCTAGAAGCTTTCGCTGCCCATGAGGGAGTTCCTCGGCGATCTCGTCCGCGATATCTGTGAGCCCAAATGTGTCAAGAATGTCATCAACTTCTGATTCGACCGCCTCGTGTTCGTCTTTCAGACTGAATAGACTTGTAGTAATACCATGGTTCGACAGAACTGTGATTCTGATGTTGTCTCTGACGGTCATTTCGTCGAACAGATGAACGATCTGAAAGCTTCGGACGAGTCCACGATCTACCCTACTTGTTGGATCTAGCGCTGTGATTTCCTCCCCGTCGAGCGTGATCGTTCCAGAATCGGGGTACAGATGTCCCGTTATCAGGTTAATAAGCGTAGTTTTACCGGCCCCGTTAGGACCTACAATGAATACGACTTCATCGGACTCTCGTCCAAGTTGAAAGTCGATTTTGTCAGTCGCTACTAAATTACCGAACGTTTTCTTTAGGTTCTTTATTTCTAGCATAGTTTTCACTTTTGTAATAGGCTCCTGAGGTTATGATACCACATGGAAATCACTGCGACAACATGTGTCCGCAGTCGTCCGATCGATTGTCTAGGATTGTGTCGAAATTGTCTCATTTCATGGGCAATATCATCGATCGACGTGATGATACCGTTCGGGAAAAAGAGTACAATTAGGATGAGGAGCAAGCCAGTGACTGCGTTGTGGTAATTGGTATAGACGTGAATATTATCAAGCATATATATGAGGATGATTCCACCAAGGATCGGTCCGGAAAGAGTATGTATTCCCCCGATGATAACTGCAAACAGCATCTCACCTGAGCGGAACACGAACAGACTTTGTTCGGGGCCAACATGAAGTCGGTAGAGGACCCAGAGTGCGCCGCCGAGCGACGCGAAGATCGCCGAGATAGTGAATGCCCCCCAAACATAGTTTTTAACTCGAATACCAATGAATTCGGCCCGAACACGATTCTGTCCAATCGCACTGAGTGCCTGCCCGTACGGTGAATTGATCAGCCGCCACATGAAGAGAAGCGATCCGATCAGGACGGAGACAGTCAGTAGATGGATGACGATGTCGTACACCTCGAACGGTAGTTGCTGGCCAAGGATTGTAGGTCGCTGGCCATTAGTACGCACGGCAATTCCGTCCGTTCGGCCGAAGAACTCGTTGCGACGGACGAAATAGTAGAGAATTGCATTAACCGCCAGAGTGAGTAACGAAAAGTACAGACCAAGGTAGTCGGCGATGAAGTACCCAATTATGAGGGCAATTAAGACCCCGAGGATCACGCCGGCGACGATGAGCGGGAGTATGTGCTGAAAGCTGAAACGGAATACCAACACGGCAATGGTGTACGCACTAACACCGAAAAACGCTGCATGGCCAAATGAGACAACTTTCAAGTGACGAAGCAGCAAATTCACGCCTAGTGCCCCCAATCCAAAGGCTATGCCGGTGTGGAGGCTTCTGTAGCCGAGTCCGGGAATAAATCCTGTCAGGAACGGAGCTGCAACAAGTAAGAGCAAGAATACACCGGCGAGCAGCGATTCCCGCTTGGTCAATTCAAGCCCTTTCATTACACGAATTCGGGTTTCACCGTTGCGTTCGATGAGTGGATTGCGTATCATGAGAGTTCACCCCAGGAACCGAACAAGCCTTGTGGCCGGATCAGGAGCACGATTAGCATGAGTAGAAACGGGATAACCAGCTCGATTGGTGGATATAGCCAAGTTGCCCACCGACTGAGTAGCCCGACCATGATCGCAGCAATGTAGGTTCCCTTGATACTGCCGACGCCACCGATAACAATAATGACGAACGCGAGTACAAGTGGCTCGGTCCCCATTCCCAAGTTTGCCGTGATTGGTGGGGCAGCCATTGCACCGCCCAAGCCGGCCAAAAACGCACCAAATGCGAACACGACGGTGAACATTCTTTTGGTATCGATACCGATCGCCATGGCCATCTCTCTGTCAACGGCCAGCGCTCGAATGATCAATCCCTGTTTCGTGTTGTCGAAGAACCACAGAAGTAACAGAAATAGGACTGCTCCACTGACGATCACGAATATATTGTACGAAGGGTATGAGATACCCACAAGCTCCGTGGTTGGGACCTGATTTAAACCGCTGTATGGCCCTGATACCGAGACAGAGCCTTCGCCCCAAATTAATTTTATTATGTCGTGAAGAACTAATAACAATCCGAACGTCAATAATAGTTGATACTCCTCGGCCCGGTTGTATATTGGTCGAAGGACCGTGATCTCAATAATGGAAGCAAACGGAATCAGGATTACTCCGGCGACCAGTACACCGAGCAGGATGGTTCCGGCGAACAAGACATACTGGGTGAGGGTTTCAGGAATGGCGACCAATCCAAGCAAGAAGCCGAACACCGAAATCCCAAGGTATGCACCGAGTGCGTACAACTCACCGTGAGCTAGATTTAATACACCGAGTATCCCTAGTGTGATGCTCAGTCCAGCGGTGATCAAGAAAAGAATTGATCCCCAGTACAGTCCATTTAGCGTATGTGCTACGATGTTTTCTAACATTTACAGGTATTATCTACAGTATGGGACGGTCAGCTACCACCTCTCAAGCCATTCTCTCGATGACACTCCCGGCGGAGGGTGGTTACCGATTGGAGACCATTCACGGACGTTCATCCACCCGGCGTGATCGTGCTCTTCGTCCCACGTTAGTTCCCCAGTATGTAGGTTTGAGAATGCCTGCCGGCCATTGAAATAATCCGGGTCAGTAGCACAGAACACGCTCGGCGTCGCAAAGCCATGATTGGACATTATTTCGGCGAGTTCCTCATCCTCCGGCCACCGGCCAAGTAGTCGGACAGCTCGTTCGGCTGCAGTTGCGTACCATGTTATCGCTCCGTACGTGCTCATGGCGTACCCGTAGACCGCACTCACGCCCCACTCTTGGAGCTCCTCATGGAATTCGTGAACGCCTGGAGCCAATTGCTCTGGCGGATAATTATAGATGTAGTTTCGACCAACCATTAGCGTAGGTTCGGCAGCCTCAACCTCGTCCCGGCTGAAGTCAGGAGCCCCACCGTATCCGATGGTGGTAGCATGTAGCCCAACCTCGTCCCACATCCCTGTCTCAGCCCCCTGTCTTAGGAACAATGACATATCACCGCCCCACATACTCGTGAATAGAACGTCGGGGCTCTGGTTTCCTACCTCAGTGACATGGGTTGACATGTCTTCGGCGAACAGATCTGGCCAGCCCTCGTAGATGACATCAACATCTCCGACGAGACCTTCAAGAGCTGTGAGGAAGCCGTCCCACTGAGTGCGTCCGAACTCATAGTCCGGACTAACGTTCGCAACGGTATTGATATTGTCCGCGCCAAGGCGTTCAACGACACTACGAGCAGCGACTACGGTCTCAGTGATGTCGGGGTTTTGGAATCGGAAAACTAGTTCTGGGTCGGGATGCGTTTCTTCGAAGAGTGTGAACGCAGCACCATCTGGAAAGATCGTTAGGGTTCCCAGATCGTCCGCAATCGGCGCTACCGAGGCCACAGCACCGGACGTGGCTGGTCCGATAATAACGTCCTTGTCGTCTTCTACGAATCGTTCATGATTCTCAATCGCTCCCTCATCTTCACTTAATGTCTCGACCTCGATTTGACGACCAGCTATTCCACCGACGTCATTAATTCGATCGACGGCAATTTCCATCGCCGCCACCTGTTGTTCGGTTAAAACAAACCCGGGTCCCTCGAGCGTAATCTGAAAACCGACCTCGACTGGGTCGTTAGGAACGTCACCGTTAACGACCTCACCATTATCATCATCATCACCCAACAAGGCAGAGCAGCCTGCAAGTGCGGCTGCAACGCTACCGGCGCCCATCGCCTTTAGCATTTTCCGTCGGTCCGTAGAAAGTCCATCCGGTTTGGAATCAGTACTATCCGTGGCCAAATTTTTCGATGGTGTCTTTGTCATACGTTGTTATAGCTCAATGAGTACTGGCCACTGCCCTATATTAATGGTTTGGGTCATAGCAAACGAGGGCCTCAAGATTAGAGTGTGGCAATGTGATGATCGGTGAAGGCTGTAAGGCACGATTTGATAGGGCTGGTCGTGCTATAGCAAGCTAAACCGATAGTAACGACTGTTACAGCCGATAAAAACTAATGCTTTCACGCTATCGATCCGTCCTAGGAGATCTCAAAGGAGCAAAAAACGAGGTGAGGACAAACCAATCACTCGGTGTGTCCTCACGAGAAAATACTCCTACTAACAAGCGTTATCAAAGAATTTGATTGGGCATTGTTAACTCACCAAATTTACCCCTGCACACCTGTGCTTTCTGCACGCTAATGCCCGTCACCCGAAAATTAATATATTAACAACAGTATCTAGCGAGGTAGATGATACTGGTTGGCGTGGATATTGGTGGCACATTCACCGATATCTACATGGTTAACAACGATACTGGAGAACAAGAGATTCACAAACTGAACACCACACCAGAGGATCCATCAAAAGGGGCACTAACTGGGATCCAAGAGGTTTGTGAATTAACAGACACGGATCCTGCGGAGGTCGAGTACGTTCTACACGGAACCACGATTGCAACTAACGCGGTTTTGGAACGTGAGGGGGTAGAGACTGGAATGATCACAACCGAGAATTATCGTGACGTCACCCACATCGGTCGTCACCAACGCCCACAAAACTACTCTATTCAGCAAGACATTCCGTGGCAATCCCACCCTCTAGTAAAACGTCGCCACCGGAAGACAGTCCCGGAACGGATCGTACCGCCGGACGGCGACGTTGAGATTCCCCTTGACGAAGATGCGGTCGTCCAGAAAGCAAAGGAGTTTCGGGAGGAGGACATTAACTCAATAGCAATCTGTTTCCTGTTCTCATATCTAAATGAAGAGCACGAGAATCGCGCAAAAGAACTCGTAGAAGAGGCCTATCCCGAAGCGTTTGTTACCACTTCCTACGAGGTCTACCCACAATTCCGGGAGTTTGAACGGTTTACAACCACGGCGATGAACGCCTATGTCGGCCCGACGGTCATCGAGTATCTGAACCAATTCAAATCGGGTCTTAAAGATGTTGGGGTGGATGCGGAGCTACACATCATGCAGTCCAATGGGGGAATCGGCACAGAATCAATGGTCGCGCAGACGCCAGTAAACCTGCTCTACTCTGGACCAGCTGGCGGAATCCTCGGAGCGAAGTGGCGAAGTGGTGCCAACACCGCAGATACCAGCGACGTCAATGTCATCACGATTGACATGGGCGGTACGAGCGCGGATATTGGGATCGTGGCCGACGGAGAAATCAGTGAGGCGAACGTTCGCGAGACCGAAATCGGTGGATATCCGATCATGACGCCGATGATCGATATCTCTACCATCGGCGCCGGCGGAGGAAGCATTGCGTATCTCGACCAAGGCGGAGCGTTCCGCGTCGGGCCGAAGTCAGCAGGAGCCGATCCGGGTCCCATAGCGTATGACTTTGGCGGGACGGAACCCACCGTCACTGACGCTCACGTAGCTCTCGGTCGCATACGCGAAGACTTCTTCTTAGGCGGTGATATGACACTTAACGTTCGAGATGCAAAAAAAGGGATTAAACGAGAGGTCGCCGACCCTCTCGAACTCGATATGGTTGAGGCTAGTCTAGGAGTACTGAACATCGTTAATAACAATATGGCAAACGCCATTCGTTCGAAGACGATTCAAAAAGGTCGTGATCCACAAAAATTCACGCTTGTGGGCTTCGGAGGTGCGGGACCGATGCATACCGCCGGCTTGGCACGAGAACTCAACATCCCGAAATGCCTGATCCCGATCAGCCCGGGTGTGCTTTCGGCGACCGGTCTCACTACTACGGACATCCAGTACGACTACATCAGTACCGAGTTCAGCCTCATATCGGAAGCTTCGTACGAGAGCATTGCGTCAAAATATGACAAACTGATCGATCAGGCCATCTCGCAGATGACTGCAGACGGCATTCCGGAGTCCGACATCCTCCTTGAGATGACCGCAGACTGCCGATACGAGGGACAAGGATACGAACTGAGCATCCAAGTTGGTCAGAATGGCAGTCTCGACGACCTTGAGACGATCAGAAACCGGTTCCACAGAGATCATGAGGCTGAATTCGGTCACAACTTCCCGGACAATCCCGTAGAGATAGTTAACGAGCGTGTGGCTGCGGTTGGGAAAATACCGTCGTCGGAACTGATCGAAATCAAACAGGCGACGGGGCCAGCTATTGATGAGGTCATTACGACCGAAGAGGTACATTTCCGCTTAAACGGCGAAATTGCAGGCTATGAGACCGATTTCTACGACCGGAACATGCTGAAGGCTGGTCATGAAATCCAGGGCCCTGCCGTCATCGGCGAAAAGGACTCAACAACGATCGTACCACCGGATTTCACTGCGAACGTGCTGAAATACGGTGATCTTGAACTAGTACAAACGGAGTAGCTAACAATGACAAAGATGCAATCCACGACCCCCGAAACAGTCCGCGAACAGACCAGTCCGCGCATTGCTACCGATGACCCTGAATCCGAAGTCGACCCAGTAGATCGGCAGGTCATCAATGGTAACCTAGTGAACATCTGTGACGAGATGGGTCACAAGATGACCCGGATGAGCTACTCGAGCATCATCAGAGAATCCGAAGACTTCGGCTGTGCGCTTCTAGACGAACAGGCGCAACAACTGTGTGAAACTGACAGCACTCCGCTGCAAATGGGACCGATCCCTGCGTACGTCAAAGGAGTCATAGAGCTCTTTGACGATCGGGGCGAGGTGTTCAACGAGGGGGACGTCATTATCCACAACGACCCGTACTACGGAGCGAGTCATGCACCGGATTTCGGTATTATTGTTCCGGTCTTCCGCGATGGTGGCCTCACGGCATTTTCAGTGACTACGGCTCACCATTTGGAAGTGGGTGCTGACAAGCCAGGAACGTGCATCATTGATACGATCGATTCTTACAGCGAGTCGATTCGTCTGGATGCACTGAAAATCATCGAGGATGGAGAACGAAACGAGACTGCTTGGAAGCTAATTGAGGACAATATTCGCGTCCCCGATATGGTGATGGGCGACATTGAGGCACAAATCTCAGCCGCTCGGGTTGGTGCCGACCGACTACACGAGCTCTTCGACGAGTATGGTCATGCCTCCGTCAAGCACGCCGGGGAGGCCATGATGGACTACTCCGAGCGCATGCTCCGAGACGAGATTGAGAAACTCCCGGATGGCGAATACTCCGCCGAGGGTTATCTTGACGGCTATCTCGATTCAGAGAATCCCGACGAGAAGGATATCTTCTTGGCTGTCGATATGACCGTTGAGGGACGGGATATCCATGTTGACCTCTCCCGGTGTGACGACCAGTTGGACAATCGGCCGATCAACATGCCGTACGAGGGGACCGTCTTCTATGCAGTGTTGCTTGTGATTAGGTCAACGTTGTTAGACACCGAACGCTTCCCTCTCGTCCCGCAAAATGATGGGATCAGTCGGCCACTATCGGTCTACGCACCTGAAGGATCGATCGCTAACCCACGATTCCCCGCCCCGACGATTGCCCGATTCAATGGTGGCAACAAAATAGCCGATCTGACACTCAACTGCATTGCACAGGCTGCCCCCGAGAAAGCCTGTGCTGGCGTCGGTAATCTGAAAGTCACCACAAGTAGTGGAGTCACCGAGGACGACGAGTACTGGGTTTACATGGACATCTCCTCAGGTAGTTACGGGGCACGTCCGAACAAAGACGGCCTTGATGCGGTCGACACCCTGTACGCAAACACTAGGAACAACCCAATCGAAGACATCGAGAGTCACTACCCACTTCGAGTGACGAAGTACGAACTCCGAGAGAACGTTGAAGGAGCAGGAAAGTATCGAGGTGGCTACGGCCCGATCCGAGAATTTGAGTATCAAAGTGACGGTCGAGTCTCGGTAGAAGGCGACGGCTCAAAGTTCGAACCGTGGGGCTTCGCTGATGGCCAAGACGGCTCCACGGGCAAATTGATCGTCGAAGGAGAGATCGATGAAGACACGCCCCGGTCGAAGATGTCTAATAAACCTATTAAAAAAGGACAGCGGCTTCGACTTGTCGGACCATGTGGCGGTGGCTGGGGCGATCCGGCGGAACGCGATCCGGAGCGGGTTCGAAGCGATGTTCTTGACGACTTTGTCAGCCGAGAACGAGCACGCAAAGTCTACCGCGTGGCGCTTACTGACGAAGTTGAGATTGACTGGGAGGAAACGAAACAACTTCGTAGCTAGACGAACGCTCATCAGCGTTCGAGATCTGTGAGTGGGGGTTGTAAATTGGGAACACAGCATTGCGGAATTTGGATCCGTTTTTGTACCCTCTTTCTACCGATTCTCTGCCACTGTTGTGTGTTAATGTCTAAACGGCAGATTAGTTATTCAGTATTGCAGACCACGATCAGATTGCTGACTCCATCTGACTCAACGGAGGGAATACTCCGGATGAGGATTGTAACCTGTTGCTGTCGTGCGATTAGAATGATACGGTACGACGAGCGAGCGTTACCGTGGGTAACGGATCTTCCTCTCAGGCCTGTACCGCCTAAAATCGGGGAGTTCAGATCGGGATCTGATCATGGTTCGCGCTACCAAGAGCGATGAAGCTTGAAGCAATCGATCCGGAAACAGCCGTAGAACTGTACCTCGCCGATCGCGAAGCCGAGGTGGCCAAAGCGACACTGTACTCGCACAGTTCCCGCCTCGGTCACTTCACGCGGTGGTGCAAGGAGGAAAAAATAGACAATCTGAACGATCTCACTGGGAGACTACTTCACGGGTACCGTCTGTGGCGTCGCAATGAAGGTGATCTCGCACCCGCCACGGAGAAAACCCAGATGGACACGATTCGTGTTTTCGTGAAGTGGCTCGAAAGCATCGACGCCGGCGTCGGTGACCTTCACACGAAGGTGCAGTCGCCCGTTTTGCGAGACGGACAGAACGTTCGCGACGTGATGCTTGAATCCGATCGTGCCGAAGAGATTCTCGAGTATCTCTCGAAGTACGAGTATGCGTCACGCCCCCACGTCGTGCTCACGTTGATGTGGCACACGATGATGCGGACCGGAGCGGTTCACTCGCTTGACGTCGACGACTACGATCCGGAAGGACGGTACATCGCCGTCGTCCACCGTCCTGGGACGGGAACGACGATCAAGAACGGGGCCGATGGAGAACAGTTGATCACGTTATCGAACGAGGTGTGTCGGCTGCTTGATGACTGGATCTCGAATCGACGGCCCGATGTTGACGACGAGGTCGGCAGGCGGCCACTGGTGTCGACTTCAAACGGGCGTGCCCATCGGTCAACGCTTCGAGGGGATTGTTACAGGTACACAAGGCGCTGTATTTCTACTGGAGAATGTCCACACGACCGTGATCCAGAGCGTTGCGAAGCAATGGAGTATACCGCTGCCTTCGAATGTCCCTCAAGCGTGAGCCCGCACGATCTCCGGCGTGGTGGGATCACTCACCACCTGAACAGTGATGTTCCGAAAGATGTCGTTAGTGACCGTGCAAACGTGACCGCAGGCGTTCTCGACGAACACTACGACCGGCGAAGTCAGCGTGAGAAAATGGAGCAGCGGCGGGGATATCTCAGCAATATCTGATTTGCCGTAACGGTTATTGCTACACAATTTCAACACAATAGTATGTCCGAAGCCAGTTCGCCGCCGGAAAAAACGACGGTCAACATTCGAATGACGGAGACGTTTCTCGCCGACGTCGACGCAACGTGGGAAGACCTCGGGTACAACAGCCGTAGCGAGTTCGTCCGCGATGTACTTCGTGATGCGGTGAAACATCCTGAATTCAACCGTGCGGATCTCAAGGCGATCGCTGCGAGCGAGGTCGATGTACAGGAAGGTCGAACACACTCCAGCGAGGAGATCAAAGCGGAATATGGACGAGAAAATGCGAGTGACCGATGAGCGAGGAGTGGGACTGGGAGCTCACTGACCGGTCGAAGCGACAACTCGACGCACTTGACGAGCACGCTCGCGACCGGGTCATCTCTAAGCTTGATGAAGTCGTCACCGATCAATGGCGAGAGCCGATGGATCGGTCGTGTTAAGTTAAGCATCAGTTCCAGCAGACGGCGAAGGCTTGGAGCCATGATTCTGCTGCTGTCGGTTCCGCATTCCTAAACGTATTCGAAAACGAAGAAGTTCGACTTTTTACTTCTCTAAAGATACGTTCGACAGTATTCCGATTTCCATGACGAGTGATTTGAAATCGGAGCGAAGTTCGTGAGGGCGCAGCTGTAAGATGTCCGCCAGCATCAATGAGAAAGAGCGCATCGTCAACGTGGTGTTTCTCTCTGAGATCGCGGAGAAAAACCAGCGTGAATTGCTGGTTTTGGACGGGAAATACGTCTACATGAAGGAATTCGTTCATGCGAGGATCGACAACGGCGTACAGCCAAAATCTGTCTGAATCGATCTGAATCGCAGTCTCATCGACCGCAACGCGATTCGGGCTCGCGCCGTGCATTCAGCACGCAATTCGTATCAGTTTCATTTGTCTCAATAGAGCTAGAGGTTCTGGAAGCACCCAAATGGAAAATATGCCCCAGTAGCGGTGGCATCAACGGTGTTTTTTGGAATTATGGAAACGACACGCCGTGGCTTATGCCGTGGTGAGTCATGCGTGCCAATCGAGGCTTGACCATCGTCCATGCCGTTCACCATCGACTTCCTTGATGACGGTCGCGTTCTTGAGTGGGAGATAACCACTGACGGTGCCAGCGTGACTGAGCGAGGCGACTACACGCCACGGTTCTACGTCGCCCCGCGCGCTCACGACGCCGATGCCGATCTCACCGCACTCCGGTCAGCGTACGAGAGGCACCCGGATGTGATCACGACTGAGTCGGTGGCGCGATGTCCCGGATTCCGTCACGAGGAGACATCGGTCCTTGCCGTCGACGTCGCTCACGTCGACCGCGTCACCTCACTCGCACAGCAGGCACGCCAGCTGCCTGCGTATCCGGTCGGTGAGCTGGCCTGCTTCAACGTCGATCTCTCCCGGAAGTTTCGCTACTGTCTCGAGAGAGACATTGATCCGACGCCGGCGCGTGAACCATCAACGCTCCGGCTCTGCGTCCCGGTAACGGAGACTGGAACCGACGTCTACGGGGAGCTGTCAGTCGCAGGCGATACCGTCACCGGCTCGCCGGCGGATATTCTGACCGCTGTGCAGACAGCGCTCGACGAACACGATCCCGACGTCCTCATCTGCTCGGCGAGCGAGATTATCCCGACGCTGTACGAGATGGCGACTGTCGCCGGCGTCGAGCGGTTCTCGCTGAGTCGGTGGCCGGACGTCGACTACCAGCAACTCGCGAGCCGATCCACATACACCAGCTACGGCCGGGTCGGCCACTCCCCAGCGCGGTTTAACGTGCCCGGGCGTGCGATCATCGACGAGTCGAACACCTTCTTCTACGGCGAGACGAATTTGGATGGCGTCCTCGACCTCGTGTCCCGCTCAAAAAAGCCGGTACAAGAGCTCGCGTGGGCATCGATTGGGAACGTTCTCACCGCTATCCAGATCTGCGAGGCGCACGACCGTGGCGTCCTCGTTCCGTGGAACTCGTGGCGACATGAGTTCTACAAGCCGATGGGAACGCTCCACGATGCCGACCGCGGCGGCTTCATTTTCGCGCCCGAGGTAGGCCTCCACGAGAACGTCCACGAACTCGACTTCTCCTCATTGTATCCGAACATCATCTGTACACGGAACGTCTCGCCGGACGTCATCCGATGTGACTGTCACAGTGAGCGGGAGGATGTGCCGGGACTCGGCTACTCGATCTGTGACGACCGGGGTTATCTCGTCGACGTGCTACAACCGATCATCGACGCTCGCGACGAGATCAAGAGATCCATCCGTCGAGAACAACAGCGCGATGATCCTGATGCAGAGCGACTCGCGGAACTCGAGGGTCGGTCGGGAGCGCTGAAATGGATCCTCGTCGCCTGTTTCGGCTATCAAGGATTCAGCAACGCGAAGTTCGGCCGAATAGAGTGTCACGAGGCGATCAACGCGTTCGCCCGCGAAATTCTGCTGACGGCAAAACAACGGCTAGAAGCAGGTGGCTGGCGTGTCGTCCACGGTATCGTCGATTCGATCTGGGTGACTCCGGATCCTGATGTCGATGAAGACGACCGCGAAAACCTTGAGACGCTCGCGACGGCGATCACGGAGCACGCCGAGATTCGGCTCGAACACGAAGCTCACTACGACTGGGTTGCGTTCGTGCCACAACGGCAGAGTGACGCCGGCGCGTTGACCAAGTACTTCGGAAAAGTCGCTGGTGAAGACGAGTTCAAACTCAGGGGCATCGAAGCTCGGCAACGCTCAACTCCGTCGTTTATCGAGCAGGTCCAGCGCGATTGTCTCAAACGATTCGACGCGACGCGCTCGCCGGATGCGGTTCTTGAGCATCTTCAGGACGCCGTTGATTGTCTCCATGCCGACACGGTTCCCACGGAGCAACTCATCGTCCGAAATCGAGTCTCGAAACCATTGGAGGGGTACACGCAAAACACACACAACGTGGCGGCGTTACAACGGGCTCGCGACCACGATCTCGACGTACATCCGGGACAAAACATCGAGTATGTGGTGGTCGACGATCAAAAGACCTCGCGAGACCGGGTCGCATTGGCCCACGAACACGTGGAATCGTACGATCCGGAGTACTATGAAACGGAACTCATCAGAGCTATCGAAAGTCTTCTCTCACCGATGGGGTGGGATCGGACGACGATTCGTCGGGAACTTAGTGAGACACATACGACCGGATTGACGGCGTTCAGCGTCTCCACGGATATGTAGGGGCGGCTCAGTCACTACCTCGGTCACTACATCGGAGACGCAGCTGCCGAATCGACGAGTTTGTACTCCCGGTCCCGGCTTGTGCCCGTCGCCTCGAGGAGATTGTACTGAGTCATTTTCGAGAGATACGTCCGGACTGTTCGTTTCGTCCGCGGGTCATCCACCGCCTTGGCATATCGCTCGTGGATTTCGCTCGGCCCGAGTGGGCCGTGATCGCGGACAGCATCGTAGACCGCCCGTTGGTGCGGGGTCAGCGAGTCGAGACTCCGCTGTTTGATCTGCGCGCAGGCGTCCTCGGCGGCGTCCAGCAGGATATCGTCAGTGATCCGGTCTTGGTTTTGACGATCTGCCTTGCTGGCCGCTGTCCGGAGGATACCGATGGCGAGCCGCGCGTCGCCGGCGGCCGCATCAGCGATACGATAGAGTTGACTGTCAGTGATCACCTCCTCAGTAAGCCCCCACTTGGTGCGAGCGCTCAGGATATCGTACAACTGCTCGTCGTGGTATTTGTCCATCCGTACGTGCTCGCTAGAACGGAGTCGGCTCACGAGCCGTTCGTCAACGCGGCTCAACAGTTCCTCCTCTTTGTTCGCGATACAGATGATCGCGAACTGTGGAAGACTGTGGAGGTCGTAGATGACGCTTGGATCTTCGAGTTGATCGACCTCGTCAAGGATGACGACGGTTCGAGGCCCGTCGTGTTGTTGGAGGCGGTCGATGAGCTCGTCATGCGGGGTCGACTGGCGGTGGATATCGACCGTCGTCCCAAGATCATCGAGGATCTGGTAGAGCGTCCGGAATCGAGTGTAGTTGCGCCAGCAGTTGACGTAAGTGGTTTCCACGTCGAGAACCTCCTCGCGGAGGCGTTCGGTCACGAACTTCGCGATACAGGTCTTGCCGGCGCCGCTGGGTCCGGTGACGATGGCTGTGTCGGCTGGTTCTTCGTTCGTGATAGGCTCGAGAACGCTCGAGAGGTGGTTGACTTCGGCGTCGCGATGCTCAACTTCCCGAGGGACGAACCCGGCGCGGAGCACTCGAGCATCGCGGATCATCTATTGCTAAGAGACTATTTTCTGACTAACCAATAAAAGTATGACTGGGTCGGTTCCGGAAACCCTTCGATTTCGGTTGGATATGTGTACCCACTGCTTCGCAGTCCTTCGATTTTGATTATGGAAGGACAGCGTTTCCGGGAATGGCTGAAAGACCACGAGACATTTCGAAATATCGAACGCGATGAGCTGTGGTCTGTATCCTGTACACGATTCCCGACAGGTGCCGGGTAGATCTTCACCTGAACTGGTACGTGAGTCGCCTGTACTGATTCGAACCGAGCAACCACTATCAATCGCTCTCCCAACTCGACGCACGCAGCGCACGGCAAGCGTGACGACCATCATAGCACACGCGCGCCATTGGCGCCGCTATTCTTCGTCACTCATGTCTCACTTTTCATATCAAATAATATCTATATATTCCCGTCGAACAGAGGGTGAGGGGTTATTCGAGTGGAAATTCACACCCCCCATCCCAATGAAAATCCACAGGAGTATGTGGCGTCAATTTTGGCTGTACCTTCATTTTTCGGCGGTTTTTCATTGGGATGCCCCCCGTGTCCCTTCCAATCCGATGTCTGCTCCAAGCTACGTGTTTGTAATATCAGACAATGTTCTGGTACTTTTGACTCCTTAACGGGTAATCCGCTCTGTTCTAGATATGATCAGTACAGATAACGCATGGATCTCAATCGTCGCCTTTGTACAGGCGGTCAAGCGACTGCCCCGGATGAGTTCGCGTGTTTCCACCCCGGATCGCGACCACATCTAGTATTCGTTGTTCACGATCTGCACGACATCCGAGACGGAACTGTCCAACCCGAAAGTTCTGATGTGGAGCCTCGACGAGCCGAAGCGCCATCCCGGAGACAGCTGAATTTCGTCGTACCACCCGAAGAGTTGGAGTTGCTCTGAGGCTACACATCGTTGGGAAGTCGCCGTAAGTGAATCACGAATACTTATATTCAAAAATAAGACTATTTACAGCATGTCAGCGAAAGTACCGTCACAGGCACAGTTCTGGGGCATTCGAGAGCCCGAACTCAACGTTCTCTTTCTCATCACCCTCTGGTTTAACGGAAAAGAATTCAACATCCGCGGCGAGAGGCGCCGGATCAGCACACATCACGACCCGCCGCTTGAAGAACTGTTTCATGGGTCAAAAGGGGACTACGAGCAGTACGAGTACGCTCACGAGCGTTTGTTGAACAACGGCCTCCTACAGGAGGAGTATGTTTGCCGGCGGAAGATCGACTGGGGGCCGACCCAGCAGGGCCTCCAAGCCATCCGCGACGTTTTAGAGCCGTGGAGCGATGAGCTGCGGCCTAGATGGGCCGATGAAAACGACGACGGCCCGCTTTTCGGTGACCCAAACGAGGGGGTGACTCACCGAAAGGGGGTCGAGATCGCCGGTCGACTCTTCCCCCGCATGGCGTGGGCCTTCGATATCACTCGTCCCGGTCACCCCTCGTACGGCGTTGACTGGTATCCAACCGACGGGCGAGGTGAGGCCTGTCACGATCTCCACGTAGACACTCAACCAAGGGCGACCGATGTCGGCGTTGAGGTCGTCACTGACAACAATAACACCGACCGGCTAGTGGCAAAGTGGAAGCGACTACAGAGCGAAGACCGCCTCACGTTCTGGATTTTCGATAGGCGTGAAACGGCGTGCCAACTATGGAACGCACTTGACCAGCGTGGCGAGTTCCACCTCGACGGGCAATTCCGCGAGTACGGGAACTGGAGCGCGCAGGCCATCAATCGCAAGCTCTGGCGGTCCTCAAACACTTACCGAGAGGAGCCCGCTGAGGACATAGTCCAGACTGTCACCGGCTTGCTTGAGGGTGGCCACGATACCATCCAAGAGCTGTACAGCGAATACTACTCAACAAACTGATACAGAACAAAAGCGGTACTGGCAGGTGAATCTCATACACCCCATGGGGCACACAGCAGTCTGGAGCGTTACGCGGATTTTGAGCGTTTCCAGACCGGTGCTTCAGTGGCTCTCGTGGCTCCGTAAACGCGTAACCGTGATTTTCACCCCTGCGTAGAGATCGAGGGTCAAATCTGACCCCCCTTTACGCAGGTTTCTATCAGAAGCTATACCATATATAACGGTTCACCGCGCGAAAGATGCCACGCCGTCACCGTGGCGTTTTCGTACCGAGAGTCCAGACAGGGACCCCGTTTGAAACTCGCATCCCTCTCCGCTCAGTGGTGTTGATGATAGTCCGCCGTCTGGTGCCGTTAACCATGAGTTTGCCACCTCTCGATACCTGCTCGCTGCCGATTTATATTGTTGCCCGCGCTCGCAGAAGTGTCCTTTGAGATATCACTCAATCAAGCAGTTCCTGAAAGGTGTGCGAGAACCCGCGAGCCCCCTAAGCCCGCGGGATCGGGGGAATGCAAACACAAGCCAATGTGACCGCTTGCCCCATCGAAGCATGTGTTCTACACCGTGATAAATATCGTTGGTTGTGAGTGCTCTGCCTTCGATGTCCCTGCGCCATGATTTTTGTCTCTATGAGTGATGATAAAAATCTGGAGTGTGTGTCGTTAATTGTCACCGAACCGCAGGCTTGGATCGAACTGTACTCAAAAGCACTGCGGTGATGGACAGAGCAGAGGAGATACTAACGGCTCACATCAATACAGAGTCCGGCAGAGAGCGGGACTTTTTAACGGACATGCAGCAAAAACTGTCGATGCCACAGTGGTGTTTCTTACACATCAAGAGTGGTGTGATGCAGTCAAACACGAGCACCCGACTCCGGCAGCCAGTCGATTCGGTGGAGACGTGTCTGGTTTTTTCCCTCTGCGGCTTTGACGGGTTGACAGAGAGGCTCATACTCCCACCTCTTGCGCCTCAATCTCCAATCCATCACCCCTCCCGTGGACTATTGCCGGATAGGGATCGCAGATTTCCTCTAAGTTATCCCGGCCATTTGCTGTCTTTTTGCACCAATCCATCCACTTCTCCACATCGGGTGTCCAAAGCGCCCGATTTCCGGGGTGCTCATACAACAGACCGCGCTTCCTGAGGATATTCTTGTATTTGCGGACTGTCCGCGGGTCGTGTCCCGCAATATCCCCGATTGCGAGCTCAACCACGTCAGCTTTGATTGCCTCACCGTTATTGTTTACAACTCGATTGTGTATCTCTGTTACTTTCTCGATTGACTCAGATCCATGCCGTGTCGTGTGTGTGTGTGTTGTCTCGTTTTGAGTGAGTAGGTCAACCACCTCATCGAGCCGCTCTTTCACCTCCTTTTGATTCTCTTCAAGTCGGTGTCCGCGGTCGTTGTTGGTATACTCCTTTATCGCATATTCGAGGTGTCGGCCTATCTCTCCGTGTTTTTGCCCTTCTTTCTCTTCGACCCACGCCACGAATTGTGACCACTCCTCATCGTCACATCGGACGGTGTGCGGTGAGCGGTTGCTCACGCTGCCTCACCTCTTACATCTCGATTGTGTACACCGTGATTATATTCATACCTATTTTTACGTATACATACCTGTATGTAATTGTACTGTATACATTCAAAACAACAACAACACAACACAACAGACAGCACGTCAGCATGGTGAAAGTGTAAACCGGCTTTAGAGCGCCTTTGTGTGGCAAATCGTGTTTGGGATGCAGGGAGAGACACACACGTCCGTGAGCGGATGTACACACACACACGACATCATGTACACAACCGACCGTGTACACTCTGTAAGCACGTCAAACGGGCGTTTACACTCCGAACGCGGGTGATTAGAACGTGTACACACCGATTGTGTACACACCGGCGGTGTGTACGTCCTCATTGGTCGACCCCCCAGCGGATCGTGTCAACGTCCTCCGTGATTGCTCCACAGTTGGGACACTCGCCGATCTCATCCTCAACTCGGACACAGAGACACCCACATGAGCACGGTCTCTCTCTGTCGACCACCGTTCTCGTGACCGCTGCCGAAGGTGTTTCTTGTGCTGTCATCTACTCTTACCTCGTGGAGACTCCGCATCGAGACAGTGTGTGCAAATCCAATCCGTGATTGCCGGCTCGAAGGGATCCTCTGTCCCCTGCCACGAGTCACACACGTGCTCTTCAGTGCCGACTGTCCTGCAACGGAGACATTGCACAATCTCCGAGGGATAGTTGAGCGGGATGTGATCGGGGTCGCTCATTGGTCATCACCCGTATTATCCGCGAGGATCTTAGGGTGGAATACACGGACGTGCTCTCGCCCGAGACCCGTGAGCGTGACATAATCGACTACGTTCTCACTCTGTCTGAATTTTAACAGACCGGCTCGCGCGATCCGCCCGTAATTGACTCGGTGCACCTCAGAGTCACCCCGAACAAGACAGCGGCTCGCAACGTGTGTCAGAACGCGTGTGTATCGGTCTCTGTGGACCGTGACAGTCCCCTTAGCATCGAGAATTTCCGTGGGGTCCGGGGCATCGAGATCTCCGTAGAGTCCGCTGTCGTCACTGTGTGGTGTGTGATCACTGTGCTCCTCCGACGCGCCGGGGGTTGAGACCCGGTTGGCTTGTCTTTGCATCGTTTCGCACTGCCAGCCTCACACATCCATCATGTGTTGGATCCGAGGGGTCGTAGGGGGATGGATCCGAGGGGGAGTTTTGTAAGTGGATTGTGATCGGCTTATATGTTCATCTATTCTCGCTACTTATAATAGTTTCTCGAATCCAAAGATCTCAGGTGTTTTAGCACTTCTACCGTCAGGTTAGCTTTTTCACATGTCTGTTTAAAACGAGATATTGTTCTTAGCCCCTCTAATGTGCAAATTGACAGGGTTCGATTATTTATAAAAATTTCGTCATACCTTAACCTACACTTTTGAGATGGGTTTTTCCCCTTGGGACGGGTTAGTTGGATCAAGCCGACCGACGCGGATTGGTCCGAGTTGTTTGAGGCAATGTTTGAGGCGATCTGGGTTGACACCCGAATTTTGGCGGTGTTCAGATCAGGATTGAAAAGTGAGGCGGTGCGTTTTCAAAGTGGTCTATGCCCGAAAACGACCGCCTCAGCGGCTGTTTAGACGAGATAAATTTAGACTTTGTGAAGCGAGAGGAAACACCGCGGCTGTTGATGAAGCTCAGTATTCAGCTTCATTTAGTTGCCGAGCTTTTATTATGTGACAAAGGTCACAGATCCTGTGCCACTCCCCCAAGCAAAATCCTCCGAGCGGCTCTATGGCGCAGTGGCAGATTACGATCTCGTTATCACGCCTGACGGGCCGCTCGCCAGCACCCTAAATCGTCAGTTAGATCGACCACACCTCGGCTCGTTTGCGATCCCACCCCGCCGACACGCAGTCGGGCGCCGAGAACAAGCCGAGGATCGGCTTGCATTCCTCGAGATGGTCAATCACGACACGATCTCGTGGAAACGAAGCGCCTACGCCATCGGAAACATCCTCCAGTGCTGGGAGCATCAGGGCACTCACGAGGCCATTCTGGAGTACGACACATACGTCGACGATGCGACCAAACGCGCAGTTGAGCGTATTGGAGAGTTCAATACGGCGTCGATGGAACTGACAACCGGGAGATTAGATCCCGAGTTAGATATCGCGGTGATCGCTCCAGAAATACTGACGCAACTTGAGCGGTCATATCTCCCTGAATCGTACGATACGGTCGAGCTATTCACAGACGAGCCGTTCGATCTCCCTCCATTCCGGATCCTCGATTCGGCAACGGCAATTGTCGATGCTGTCGAGGATGCGATCACTAGAGAGAATGCCGAGAGCGTTGGTATTGTCCTCGATCAGGCCAGCGAGTACTCACCGCTCGTTGAATCAGCGCTTGAGGCCGCCGACATTCCGTTCTTCGGTGGGCCCGGATTTATCGACATCGCGGAGCACCGTACATTCCTTCGATTGCTCCGAGCGGCTCACTACGGGACAGACGCCCGAATTGGTGAGATTCGACCGCTGCTTGCGATGCTTGGGATTGAGGTTGATCTGGAACATGACGAAAAGCGACTTTACGAGAGTGACCTCCCCGCCCTGTCGTGGTTGATCAGCTTCTGTGACGAGATAAAGCAGTACACGTTCGGAGAGGCGCTCACGCTGTTTGAGAACCGCGCGAGGTGTGATCTTGAGACGTTCCGCGAGGAACTTACAACGCTCGGTATCGTCGACGAGCCAATCACTGAGCGCGGCGTCGACGAGCTGGAGTTTTATCATCAATCATATGAAGTCCCAGTGGACCGCGAAAACGAGGGCGTTCTCCTTGCAGACGCGAAGTCGGCCTCATACGTCGGCCGGGATGTCGTGTTCTTCCTCGGGCTGGGTGAGGGGTGGACGCACTCGCCACCGCGCCGACCGTGGGTCGATCAGGACGCACAGTACACGCGTAACATTCAGAGCTTCCAGTTGCTCCTCCAGAGCGGAGACGAGCAACACTACCTCGTCCAAGATTCGACGGGCGGCTCACCAGTCACGCCGTGTCTCTACTTCGAGGAACTGCTCGATGAGGAGTTCGAGCGATTCAGCGACCTCCCCTCGACGACGCACAGTCAACGTCACGAGACGATGTCGACGAGTGCCTTCGAAAAACCGCCGACGGAGGTAACCAACGAGTCAGTCGAGACAATAAGCCAATCAACGTTGAGCACCTACGTCAACTCGCCCCGAGACCACTACTTCAGTCGGCTCGTCGAGAGCCCCGATAAGGACTACTTTATCGAGGGGAACCTGTATCACGACTTCGCGGAATTCTACGTGAACCATCCCACGTTCGTTGACACCGACGTGGTCGACGAGGTGGTCAATCTCATGTGTACGGAGGCGCGCTCGCTCGTGCGGTCGGTCG
>LFCJ01000244.1_pt1 | contig 32559 bp, 45 predicted proteins | sample 643141 | NCBI WGS metagenome assembly LFCJ01 (sample SAMN03766243, study PRJNA286221) | soda lake metagenome | biome: soda lake; feature: Kulunda steppe; material: water; isolation source: sample B1-Br-g2 brine of Lake Bitter-1 | place: Russia: Kulunda steppe | collected 2010-07
AGGGACACTTATAGGGCTGAGCAAATACTAAATGCTGACTCTTTATATGGTGTCTTTTATGGTGATACTGCAATAACCATTCGGGCACTCAATAAGCACAGTGACAAACCAGTTACTAAATATAAAAAGACGACATTTGCCTCAGAAGGCAATGCAACCGCACTGTCCGAGAGATTAAACGATCAGTATCATACTGACAAGTTCAATGTTAGGAAGATTATTTAATGAACAGAGTTGCCCAAATTGCAAGGAAGCAAATATGCGATATAATGTCGCAGGAAATGGAACTGCCTGCATCACAGGTTGATTCCATTCTCTTTGCTAGTTTGGGTTCTCTTAGGCTTTCTTCTAGTGGCAACGCAGAAATGAAGAAAGTATTTGACCACTATACATTCCAGCCAGAAAAAGATATAAAAGACCTCAAGTCATACCATTTCGTAGCAATGAATCGCCTATTTGACTACCCATTCTATATAGGAAAGAAAAACATTGTTCTATATAGCTCGGAAGATGCGGTGGCAGTAAACCTATATGGTGGTATGGATGAATTCCTAGAGGCATTGTCAAGCTCATGTAAGCTTGACACCCAAAGAAAGTAGTGTTAAATTACTCCTAATAATCAATTAGGAGAAAGTAATGCCATTCGTCAATGTCTGGAAACATCCCAGAAAACAGCAATACCATCAATCCAAACAATCATACCTACACGCGATCAGGCTAGAAGCCAGAAAGAAGCGTATGAAAACCATCATACGTACCAACAAAAAAAAGATTATGTCTCTGCTGAAGGTCGTGTACAAAGATTTCGACGATTTCATGACTATGGTGGAAGAGAACAAAAAAGTATTCATTGATTTATGTGCAGCCACTGACTATTCCCAGAACCTGATTCACACGGTTGCAGATGATCTAGGTCCATTGCATTCTTATATGAAGAATCATATAAGCGAAATAGACATTGACCGAATCTTTGGAATTTTCAATGCACTGGAAAGAGAGAAAATGAAGACCTATTCTCGCATAACGTTCAGAACTACACATTACTGCCACAACCACCCCTTTTCTTCACTTAGCTTCAAGGTTAAGAGTGCTGGGTTCATAGATGAGATTGATGTTGTTAATAGACTCAGTGGAGAAGAACCATTCCAAAACGAGTATATCCATGACTTTAATGCTTTGTATGGCTCATCCATATACGGGAGAACCGATCTATACAAAGATGCAATATTTGATCTTAGACCATGGCATGACTTACTGGCAATTAACCCAAATAATGAGTTTAGCCGAAAGGCTATAGTGAGAACATATGATCGAGTTTTCACTGGGGAGACCAACATAAACCATAATATATCAGTTAGTGATACTGACGCAATCAATAGTGATATGTTTATTTACCCAAGGGATAGTACAATAACGCCAAAATCACCTCGGAGACAATTATGGGAATAGTTAAGAAATTCTTTGATATCTTATTGATGTGGCTGTTCATAATTACACTATCCGTCATGACCGCTGGCGTAGCTATTGCGTCTATTATCATGATAGTTGGTATGTTTGTGGACCCAAAGCCTCTATACTTTATTTTGTATGCTGTTATTTCCATGTATTGCGTTGTTGTTCGCAAGATCGCAGTGAGAGGTGAACTGAGATTCTTTGCGGACTCTTCTCAATGGGAAGGTGAAGTTAAGATTGTCATATATAGTTATCTAGTCATGCGTTATGCAGTTCCGCTGTGTTGGGCATATGCAAAATTTGCCGACAGACACCTATATAAATGCTTGGTGACGGTTGATGGCGAATTAGATATTAACGACTTCACCAGAAAGTTAAATGGTAGTTACCTAGTCATGGATGGTGCCGAAGGAGAAGACCAGTATATTGTGGTATTTAAGAACAAGGAATGTGCAACTGAAGCATCGCTGGAGTTTGGCGGTTCCATAATTGAGGTCACAGAAATATGATGATGGATTGGTACAGAGCTATGCGCAATGCAAAGCGCAAAATATCAATATTTAGACAAGCGTCTAGTATGTTTCATTGGGTCATGTTCACATACATTGCGGTGACTTTATACTGGGTGGTGAATATTATCGTCTCTGCATCTTTGCTCACCACAATTACTGGTTTATTCACCATATCATTTTTTGTTTTGTTCGCCTCTATGGAAATACAGATGGTTAGAACAGTGGCGATTCATTCACTTATGTTCAAATCCAAAAAACCATCGTGGCATATCATGACTATTCTTCGTATGGTAGACCCAGAATTAAGAAATGAAATTAAAGTCTGTCACCTACACCCAATGAAACTGCCAACAAATGATAAAAACTTAAATTTACTGGCCACCCACATCATTGGAAATGAAGATGAAATGTACGACTTTTTAACTTACGTTCGATATTCTTACCTTATGTCGTCTGAGGATGATCTCTTATACATCCCTTTCAAAAGTAAAGAATCCCCCACTGAATTTGCACTGGAGAAAGAATAACGCATATCAGAAATGAAAGCTTACCGATTTATATTCTATCCATGTTTATTATGCTGATAACCATCGTTGCATCCCCAATTCTATTTGTCATGACTGGGGGTCCAACGTTCATACTTTTATTTGGTATCGCGCTATACTTACTCCGTGAGTCGTATAAACAAGTTATTACTGCTGGGGCAATATACAAGATAGGTATAAGCAAAGGGAGCAAAGTATCGATGATCATTGCATCGATAATCCTTAGGATTTGCAAACCAAATACATACTCGCAGTTGGATAGTGCACACGTAATGAAAGTTCACATCAAACATTATGACATGTTAATCACTAGTGACTATTATGTTTTACCTTGTTACAAGACTACATTAGAGAACCTTGACTATGTAGCAAAAAGCCCAAAAGTTACTATATGATATAGATAGAAATATGGGAATACTTGACGATCACTGCTATCTGCCAGTCGCCTTTAAAGATAAAGATCTGGCCACTGAATTTAAATTAGAATATTCATAAAAAGTGGTTGACTTCATAAACATACATGGTAAGATACATCCATCAATCGGACAGGACGTTCAGGAAGAAAAGAAAAACGGATTTAGTGGTTGACAAAGAGCAAGTTGCTCAGTAAGATATACAAACTTTCAAAACACTAAAACAGAAACACTACAGGAGACATTTTATGTCAAAAGGCCAAGACGTCATCAGCATTCGCCCAAGCCAAGCAGCAGCACTGGTTAAGTCATGTATCATTTCACGCCGACCAGTTATGCTTTGGGGTCCTCCTGGTATCGGTAAGTCTGACGTCGTTCGTCAAATTGCTGAGGAGCTGGGTCGAGCGGTTATCGATATTCGCCTCCTTCTGAAGGACAGCACTGACTTAAGTGGTATTCCATACTTCAACCCTAAATCTGGTTTGATGGAGTGGGCACACCCGAAAGACCTGCCAATGGTAGCTGATAAGGAAACTCTGGTAAAAGCAGAAGCCGAGTTGGAACTTTACACCAACATGCTTGACAAAGTACGTGAAAGTGGAACAGCAACAATTTCTGAAGTTCAGGAAGTCATGGTTGCGGTTGAAACTGCACAGACCAAAGCTGACAACATTCGCCATGCATTGAATCTGCAAGACGCAATCATCTTCTTTGATGAAATCGTATCTGCACCACCAACTGTAATGGCTGCTGCGTATCAAATCATGCTTGACCGTCGTGTTGGTGAGTATGTATTGCCAGAGGGCGTTGATATGGTTTGTGCTGGTAACCGCCAGTCTGACCGTGGTGTTGTTCACCAAATGCCATCGCCATTGTCAAACCGTCTGATTCACTTACATATGAAAGAGTCGTTTGACGATTGGCAATCATGGGCAATCAACGCTGGCGTTCACCAAGACGTTGTTGGTTACCTGTCAGAGCACAAGCAGAACCTGTTCCAGTTCGAAGCTAAGTCTGGTGACACTGCGTTTGCAACGCCTCGCTCATGGAAACACGTAAGTGATATTATCACTAACAATACTGAGCTGTCAGAGTTCCAAACTCGTACACTGGTAGCTGGTACAATCGGCTCTGCGCTGGCAAATGAATTTGAGAAACACATGAAGTTCGTTGGTAAGCTGCCTAAAGTAGAAGACATCCTTACTGGTAAGGTTTCTCAACTGGAAGTTAAGGAAATGTCAGCACACTACACATTGGCAATCAACATGTGCTACACCCTGAAAGACTGGGCAGGCCAAGTTGATGATGACACGAGCAAGGTTACCATGGAGCAGTACAAAAAAGGTGTTGATTTGTTCTTCGAATACACCTATAATAACATGAAGCCTGAGATGTGCGTTCTTGCAGCGCGTACCCTGCTCCGTGACTTTAAACTGCAACATGGCCTGCGTGCTAGCCAATGCCCAAGCTTCAAGCAGTTTAACAAAAAGTACGGTGACATGATTCTGGATGCATAAGCAGACCTGAATCACCAAGGGGGCAAAAGCCCCCTTTTCACCATCTAACGTATTTGGAGAGAATATGATTAATAAAAGTTCCCGCAAAGCAACCGAGCAAGATATTATCGCGGCTCGTGTACGTATGCTGGTTAAACTGCCATTCTTCGGCGTAATCGCCACCAAGCTGGAAGTTATCAATGCAACCAAGTGGTGTGCGACATGTGCCACTGATGGCCGACACCTGTACTTCAATGAAGAATTCATGGGTATGTTAGGCAAACGAGAGCTTGAGTTTGTAATCGCACACGAAGTTCTTCACTGCATTTACGACCACATGGATCGTCGTGGTAGTCGTGACCCTCGCTTATGGAACTGTGCGGCTGACTATGCCATCAACCTTGAGTTGACTGAGGCTGGCTTCCGTATGCCTAAAGATTCCGAGGGTGAGAACGTAGGTCTTTTAGATGAGCGTTTTCGCGATATGACCGCGAATGAAATCTATGACATCATCAAGAAAGAATCAGATGAAGGTGAATTCAGTAAAGACGCTGACTCGTTTGATGATCACTTAACCAACGAGGGTAAACCCAAATCTGCTGATGGTGAAGACGGTGATGCACAGCCAGATCCTACTGGTGAAAATGGTCCAGTCCCACTGTCAGAAGAAGATCGTGCCAACATCGAGCATGAGATCCAAGAATCGGTTCAGCAAGCTGCCAAGCAGATTGATCCTGAAAAGGCTGGTACTCCTGGCCGAATCAAAAAGATGCTACATGAACTTAACCAAACCAAGATCTCTTGGTCTGATTACCTTCACAAGCAGATCTCAAGTTCAGTCATTTCTGACTTTACTTGGAAGCGTCCAAACCGCAAAACCCAGATGTCTGGTATCATCTTACCTAGCACGGTGAAAGAAGACGAGATTAACGTGGTGGTTGGTGTGGATACCTCTGGATCCATCAACCAGAAGATGTTCTCAGACTTCATCTCTGAAGTGTATGGCATCATGAGCCAGTTTACCAAGTTTAACCTGTACTTCTTCTGCTGGGACTCTGAGTGCTACACACTGCACGAGTTTAATGAGCACACATCAGAAGACATCCTTACCACAAACTTTGAAGGTGGTGGCGGTAACGATGGTGTAGTATTCGTTGAGAAGTTCCTCGAAGAAAAGGGGATCATCGACGATATCGATAACATGGTAATGTTCACTGATGGTCACATCCTAGGTCCTTGGGATGATGGTACTCCACCAATCTATGCAGATAAAACTACATGGGTAATCTGGGGTTCTGGTATTGTTCCACCATGGGGCCAGTGCGTTCCATATGAAGTTGGTGAGGATGCTTGGTAGACATTGATAAATAGTTATATACCGATATAACTACTGGCAATGGAGTGCCATCAATGAATACTACGATTTTGGTTGAGTTTACCAATAAATCGATTGACGAAAAACTAGCCAGCGATGTTATTTACGGCTGGCTAGTTGACAATTGCAGTAATCCTGTGATAAAATTGGAAGAATTAGAGGGAGTCATATCCTTTGGTGTATCTAAAATTGATGCAGTAGAGATTAAAATATGTAACATACCCGAATGGATTACCAAGCACGCTAATATTAGTTTTTTAAATGGAGTTAAAAAGTAAATGAGTAATAACCAAGAACACACAGAGCAAGCACAACTTACCTCAGAAGACATCAAAACACTACTTAGCGTGGTGGATTTGGCATGTCAGCGCGGTGCATTCAAACCAGCAGAATTCGTATCTATTGGTCAAGTATATGGTAAGGTAACGAAGTTTATTGAATATACTGATATGCAAGATCGAATTGCCCAGCAAAAGATGATGGAAGAGAAAATGCAAGCAGAGCAGACCACCGATCAGTCTGCAGACAGCAAGCCTGCCACTGGTAAGGCTAGCAAAGCACAAACAAAGGACAAGGAATAATCAAATGGCAGAACTTAAAAAACACATCGGCGTAATCAAAAATACTGGGACTAGGGTAGTCGTAGTATTTCGGGAAGTACCAGATGAGCCTAATAGCTGTCTGGTGACCGAGATTGACCGCCTACCAGAAAAGTACTACGACAAAATGCAGGAATTCATTATCAATCCAGTCGCTAAGCAGACAAATGATTTCTATACTTTCCTCCATTCACGCACGTTTCCAGATGGACTGAATGCACTTGAAGCACTCCACCTGAACCGACTGTTGCGCAAGATCGATGTAGATGAAGTCATTATGACTCCGTTCCCTAATCAGGAACTACCACTGACAGTCTTGAACCAACAGATCAACGGCGTCACTGAGGCAACTAGTGAAGTTGCACCACAGCCTGAAAATCCAATCGTGAAAGAAGACCACAGTCAGAAATCACCAGAAGAAATTGAGCAGATTGCTCAGGGATTAATGGCGCAATCAGAGCTTCTTAAGTCAGATGCAAAGGCCAAAGAAGATGAAGCTAAAGCATTGGCACCACACCTGTTCAAAAAGTCACGTGGTCGCCCTAAAAAGTCCGCTGCAGAGAAATCTGCCTCTGATGCTGCAGCTAAAAAGAAAAGGGCTTCACGTGACAAGGCGAAGAAGGCTGAAGCCAAGGAATCAAGCCTTGATAAGTCCGTAATGGAAAAGATTGAGCGAGATTTAAAGCGAAATGGCTAAACTTTCGTAATAATTCAACAAAAGGTCCCGTTTTGGGACCTTTTTTATTGAGATTATCATACACTTATGCTATAATCAGGGAGCATATGCTATAAGGATTATAAAATGTATTCATTAAAGGACGATAATACAAAGCTTCTCGTCATCCAGCTGGATCGAGAAGGATATACACAACATAAGATATCGGAAATAACTGGTATCGGAAAAAGTACAATCGGAGACTTCTTAAGAAAGGAATCTCATATTGCATTCTGGGAACAGTTTGAAGATGGTGAATTTGACGAAATTGACATTCTTCATGGGACCATTGAAGAACCAACCGTTCATCGAGTTAAGATGGAGGGTAAGAGGTTTGTCATTACGTCGGCGCAGAACAATACCAAGGTAAATGAGAACTTCTTCAGTACACTGATCAATTACTGTGGTGTCAATGAAGCAGAATTGATCATTGGTACGTTTACATACAATAAGAACGGATTGTTGATGACCAAAGACTCAGATGATGAGACTATATGGTATGATCCAAGAATCCTTCCGTACCTCAATAATAACTCCTGTATCCTCCATGACGACCTTATCTATTGTGGTGAACTGGATATCCTTCCTACTGCGGTAAATCCTCTTAGCGGCCTTCAGAGCTACACTAAGAGCGCATCTGGTATCGTACCTCATGCCAAGGTGCAATTAGAATCAATCGCAACCCATATTAACGATCCAGCCAAATTCATGTATACCACTGGCTCAGTTACCCAGATGCACTATCAACAAAGGAAGGCTGGCCAAAAAGCTGCATTCCACCACATATTTGGTGCGCTAGTGGTAGAGATTGACTCAGATGGTGATTGGTTCGTTAGGCAGCTAAACTGCGATAATGATGGTGGTTTTTACGATTTAAATCAATACTACCTTGGGGATAGTGTAACTACCGCAGAACAGATCGAAGCTATCAACTGGGGTGATATCCACTTTGAGAAAATTGATCCTGTTGTCGCCAAGAATTCATTTGGGGTTGTAGTCACCAAAACTGAAAGTGGTGGTGTTAGGTTTGAGAAGTCTAATGAGACCAACAACATGTTAGATACACTCAAACCAAAATATCAGTTCTGTCATGATACTGCTGACTTCACTACACGAAACCACCATAATGTCAAAGATCCACACTTTAGGTTTAAGATGTTTAGCCAAGGTGAAGACTCAGTAAAGGAAACAATGACACAGTGTGCTGATGGCCTAGATGCTATGTGTAGGGACTTCTCAGAAACAGTAATCGTAGAGTCCAATCATGACTTAGCACTTGATAAATGGCTCAAGACGTGTGATTACAGGGATGATCCAGCCAATGCTCTGTTCTTTCTAGAGCGACAACATCGATATTACGAAGCAATCGCCAATTCCGATCATAACTTCAATATCTTTGAAGACACAATGATTACATTAAGAAATGATTTGAAGTCTAGGAAAATTAGATTCCTTCGCTCAGATGAATCGTTTAGGTTGTTTGGAGAAGATGGCATTGAGTGTGCATGGCACTCTCATGTAGGTGTAAATGGATCACGTGGTTCAGCAAAGGCTTTTACTAAGGTTGGAATACGTGCTAACATAGGCCATAGCCATAGTGCAACCATCATTGATGGCGTGTACCAAGCTGGTGTGTCTGGCAAACTGAACATGGGGTACAATGCAGCTGGTGCATCATCATGGTCCCATTCTCACATCCTCACATACCCAAATGAAAAAAGGGCAATTGTGACAATGAAAAACGGGAAATGGCATGGTAGAGACTAAGAGAAAGAAATGCAGTTATGCAAACAAGTATAAGGCAATCAGGAAACCAACCTGTGGTTGCCTTTACTGCGAAAGCCTATGGGAGAGAAAGTGCAAGAAATAACTTTACATTGTGGTGACAGTAGAGAAGTTCTTAGTACTATGGGTGACGATACGGTGGATCTGGTTTTAACCAGTCCACCTTATAACATGAACCTAAGGATTAGGAATGGTAAGTACTGCTCTAGGCAATTAGTCAAAGAGATATCAACTAAGTATGATGGATTTGACGATAACCTACCGATGGAACAATATTATCAATTCAATAAAGAAATTATAGACCACTTACTGAGAATTAGCAAAGGTCCTGTGTTCTATAATGTTCAATTCTTAACTGGGAACAAACCTGCCTTATTTAGGCTCATAGGTGAATATGCAGATAAACTCAAAGAATTCATCGTATGGGATAAAGGTCACGCTCAGCCAGCAATTGGCGAGGGAGTCCTTAACAGCCAGTTCGAAGTGGTACTAGTTTTTGACAAGAACGATGCCATATCTAGAAGATTCAAGGTAAATAATTTCAATAGGGGAACACTGAGTAACCTATGGAAGATACCTAGGGCAAAGAAAGAGAATAGAGATCATGGCGCAGTGTTCCCAATTGAACTGGCAGATAAAGTAATAAAGAATTTTAGCCCGTCTAACGGAATTGTACTTGACCCATTCATGGGCACTGGTACTAGTGGCGTCAGTGCAAAAAAGAATGGGCGTAGTTATGTAGGTATAGAACTGCTGGACAAATATTATAAATATTCAGAAGAACAGATTAATTTAACGTCTAAGATTGACGATGATTTATTCAATCAGTTCTTTAGAAGTTGAAAGCTTCACTAACAAAAGGTATAGTGGCTAAACCCACAGGAGATTAATATGACTGATAAAGTTTCTTATAGTACTTCGGTAAAAGACAAATTTGGTGGATTCATTAACGATCTCCCTACGCTGTGTTACAATACTGAATTCGTCAAGGACGTGACATTCAAAGATGATAATGAAAATAATATTGTTAGCATCCCAGTTTCTATGATCCTTGACGATGAAGTAAGAGTATCTAAATTTAATTTCGATCTATGGCCAAGCACGCTTGAGCCAGCTAAATCACTGTACTTCTCCATTGACATGGACAATTTAATAACCGAGGTCAACGACCAACTCAATGATATCAAAGAGTCAATGAAGACTATTGATAAATAGAGTAAAGATTTAGAGGGATACTAGTGAACCAGACACAAATTTTAATATCGTTCGTAACATTTTTTGCTGGTGCTATCTTAGCACTGGCATTAAATCATTTTTTCATCATCCAAGTGCATACCACATCAAATAACGAAATGATACGGTCCCTTGTTATCGATGTTAAAAAATCAGAGATTGCAGGTGGATTATCGATACTTGATCAATGTAAAGATAAAGGTATAGCTTACATCAGGACACTGGATGGTAATACTGGATATCAAATAATCTGCGATGAGTCAACAATATCAGTAATCGACGATGAAAGAGTAATAAGAATGAATTTAGAAGCCAGAGACTATGCTTCTAAGAGGATGAACACTAGATTCTAACTAAATGTCGCATTGCGGCATTTTTTGTACCCGTATATTAGTCAATAAAAAAGGCCCCTAGGGGCCTTTTGTTTTATTCGTAGACAGTCACTGTTTTGGTGACTGGTTTAACCTCTGAAAGGTTATTGGTGATACCACTGTACTCATGGCCATGGTAGCTGTAGTACGAGTACTCAGCCTTGTACACACGTCCATCAAGCTTAAAAACGCCATAGCAGTACTCAGAGCCACCTTCACCGCCACCATCTTGCTCCAGAAGCTGATAGTCGTACTTCTCCAGTACTTCCTTTGCTGTTGAGTATACGTCACCTTCACACATGCTATAAACCAGTTCATCCACTTCACATGGGTGGCTGCTAACTGCCGAGATTTCCTCAGCGATGGCGGTCATGAGTGCTACGACTTGTTTCTTATTGTCACTAGACATTGATTTTGTTTCCTTTATTGTGGTTAAAATATTTTTATAGTAAGAGAAATCTGGGATTATAAAATCCTTGAGATTAAAAACTATAAACTCTGTAGCCCACCCTTTGGTAAGGGTAGTGATTGTCTTCCTTAGTGACATCAAATGGGCCTTGTACCAGCTTATGGCCCCGTCACTTGGAATGCACCAACGCTCAACAGCGATGACTGCTATTTCTTCTCTGAACATACGAATTTGTTCATGGCGTGGTAAGTCAAAGAATTTCTCTTTGTCTATCAATACGTCATGACCATCCTTTCTTACCTTTTCATATACTGGTCGGTTAGGATGAGAGACCAACTCATGCAAGTAGTCGTGATCATATCGATAACCAACCGCATCAGTGAAGAACTCATCCTTATTTTGTGATAAAGAAAGGAAGCTCTTGTTTCCAAGTTCCTCTTTCCACCACGCAAGTAGATCATGATATAAATCCATGTCTGGAGAAACACCATGAGAAAGAAGATATAAAATATCATCCTTATGCTTGTACCATGCATGGTTATCCCATCCAATATGAGATAGCTTTATTGTTAGTACTTGCCTTAGGGAAGCATACTGCTTCCCATTGTCAATGCGACTTTTAAAATGTTCCATAACATTAGAGGGAACGATATGCACATCATTTCCCACTACGTCGGATAGGTCATTGTATATCTCAGGTGAATCAGTGAATACATCAAAATCTACATTTCTGTCATCCCTGATAGCGAGTCCACACATTCTAAGCGCGGTACTGCCTATTATCACGTATGACATTAACTATACCGCCTCGTATTCAACTCTGGTTACTTGCTTCGGAGCAACTTCTTTAATTCCTGCTATGATCTCATCCACTGATGAAGTAACATCGCCGTATGAGTCAACAAAAATTTCCCCTCGGTATATCTTCTCACCTAACTTAAAGACACCAAAGTATTGCCCTGAGTAGATGCTATTTTCAGTGTACTCAATGCTCTCATACCCATCTATCTTACTGGTGATAGATGGGCGTTGGCCAGATATTAATCCAAAAAGAATATCCTCTAGGCCACCATGTTGATTTACCGCCTTCAGTGTTTCTACGATATTCATTATAGCTCCACATTTAAGTCTGGGCTTACCCAGTTAACATTTTTGAGGAATTTCCCACGTGGGATCTTTTTAATCTCACCATTATCAGTGTATGATTGATCTTCTGCACTTTTCACAGCCCAGACTACCTCGCCACCCAATGATGTTTCCTCGACGTATACTTTACATCCCATGGCCGTATAATAATCAACAGTCATAGTAATTTCTTCTTGGTTACGACATACCTTGGAAAAATTGCTTTCGCTTATATTGTCCATAAGTTTATCACAATCAAAGTTTCCTCGATACCCCATTCCATATGTTGTAACTAGGACATCACCAACTGCATCTTTTAGTTCTTCCCAGTCACCACGTAAGACTGCAGTTTTTAGCTCATTGAACTCTTCCTCAATGATTTCCATTTGCCTTTCCATGACTGACCAGTCAACGTTTTTAGATTGGGTTTGTTCCACCTTAAACATCTTGTTTAAGTCATGCACATTAGTAAAATTACTCAAGTTCCTTCTCCTTTAATTCCATTTGTTTACTATATTCGTCTGTTTAGGCGTCGAGCGATAATAGCTATTGCACGTTGCCTGAATCTGGGATAATAGACGTAAGACGTGTTCATGTCAAATCCATCATCTTGTCTTTCGTCTATCGTCATAAAATCTGACATCTGAATTGAGATAGACGCTTGACCACAGTCACTACATTGAGTCTCTGCGAATGTCCCCTCAGTTTCAATGATGTCAAAACTTGCCCCACAAAATGGGCATGGCTTTATGGCCATTTGAAATGGTGCACCGTCCTTTTCTGCAATGTACTCAACCATTTCGAATAAATTACATACTATATTACCATCATGGTCAAAAACCAATGCGTTTTCTTCGTTTGATGGTGCAATGAATACATCTTGGCAGTATACCATACCTTTCCCATGCTTTTCAAATAGCATATCCAAACTAGTGGTGTCAGTACTACCATTAAGGCCATCATCCTCACCGCATGGATATTCAGGGAGCTCACCTACTGTCTCTGGACACACAACCTCTTTCCATCGACAAGTAAGGTATGCTGCAGATGATATGCCCTTTAAGTCATGGACCATCATTTCACGGCTCTTTGCCAGCCCCCTGTTGACGAATTTATCACCGTTGAACACCCATTCAGTCTCAGTGATCTCGCTATAGAAACAAGTGCTATTCTGTATTCTAAAATAGAAGCCTGGTCCCACTTTATTGTGAATCATTTTTGTTATCCTTGTTCTTTTTTGATGATCTATTACATAAGAAAAATATAAACGTTACCACTACATAACCAATTACTATATATAATGCACCTGGCCAAGAGCCGAAGCACGCTAAGTATAAGTAAACCTCTGCTGGGTTCCGTGGGATCCAATCTTTCTTAAACTCGTACTTGAACATTGCGGATACGATGATAAAGCAAAACACAACGCCCGAGAGGTACACAGGGCTGGTGAAATCAAACATCGACTGTATAATAGTGTCTATTAATGTCATTCGCTAGGGTTCCATATAAACAGTGTTACTTTTTTACTTGCTTTGTATTCAGTATATCCACTAGGGATAGGGCCGACTCTGTTGGCTTGTCTGGCCTTAGATGATGATGGATAGATACCCAACTTTACCATTAGGGAGCTTAAGTCTATGTCGTCCACCAACTGAAAATTCTCATCTGAGAATATCAATTCAATATCACGCGATGTCCACGGACTAGATCTTACTACTATATTCATTTTTCCACCAAGTCACTTTTTTCATGGTTGATAGTCTTTCATTAATTCTTTGCTGGTTGATTTTGATTGCCAAGCTAGTGGGCACATAATCACCAATTGCACTTTCGGGCAACCCACCTAACAATTCATTGACTGGCACTGGGCTAGGTGAATAGCCGCGACGAATTAGCTCATCGGTTAACTGCTGATATCGCTTTGCTACGTATCCCAGTTTATCGTAAAAGAATAAAACGTGACCAGTTCCAAGGACATAATTGTCGGGTATCTTCACTTTTCTCTTAGCTTTAACCGCAGCCTTGACTAAATTGAATGGTCTGACAATTTCCTTGTATTCACCCAGTAAATGCTCATTGCATAATTCTTCTACTGGTACTACATTGATTCTGGTCATGTTCTGCCTCACTGTGATTTCGATAGATAATATCACTATGTGACGGAAGTGTCTACCCTACCACCACCAATGAATAATCACATCTTCGTCTTGCTGGACACCATTATACTTTAACCAGTAATAAATCCGTGGATACTCTTCGAATAACTCCTGATCCAATCTGGTCTTGTAGATGTAATTATCATTGCCAAGCTCGTTGATACTCCATATCTGAACCACCTCTGCTTCGACTTCCTTGGGGCAATCTGACCATTGGACATCAAAATAAGTTATCTTCTTAACTGATTTCTCAGCCTCGATTTTCGAACCATCCTTGATGTTATTGATGGTTGGGTCTAGGTCGATACTTTCTAAGAATCCATCTATATCATTTGGATCCGTGTATCGATCAGTAATGGTTGGAGTATCAATGAGTACTTCTCTAACCATTTCTATATTTTCTTTCCATTTCTTGATATTATCAACGCTGTCTGGAGTAATCATGATGCTATCAATGAAATGCTGCGCGGTTTCTTTAAAACCAGCATCTCTGCAGCCAGCCAAATCCCTAAATGGTTGGAATCTCGGAGTATCTGACCATGGATATATCCATTTCATTGGCTCTGGTGCCTTTGGCAATGGGTAAACTTCTTCACTTCGGTAATTACCAATGATATATCCCCGATTATCAAGGTCAATGCCATTTCCCAATGTTGCGAATATATGACTTAGTGCCAAATTTAATCCACCACCAAGTTTCATTACGTTTTCAATTATATGTTTCATTTTTCCTCCAGAAAAATGGGGGCTAAGCCCCCATTTTGGTTATCCCCAAAGTCGAGAACGAATCTCACTGAGTGTAGTGGTTCTTGTTAGTTTACCATCCTCAAAGACTGTTGTTAGGCAACCTTGCTTCTCTTGTTCCTCAGTCTGCTGGTCATACATCACGTATTTCCCATCTTCATGTTCTACGCGAAGTAGACCTTTTGCAGACTTCTTGGTCCCATCATCAGTTTTCGGGTCCTTGAACAGTTCATAACCAGTACCGTTAACTTTAGCATAGGTGGCCTTTACTGCGATACCCAATGAATCACGTGTGATGTACTGCGATGTGAAACTACCAACACCAAGGATCACATTGGTACTTGCAAAACCCTTTTCGGCCAATCGACTGCAGATTGCTTCTCCACGCTCAAGCGTGATGCTATCACCATAAATAAGCCCTACGCGCTCATGTAGAAGCTTATAGCCAGTTTCAGTTTTGGAGCCACCGAAGATCTCCCAAAGGCATTCAACTGCACCCTTGATTTCTGCCTCTGAAAGCTGTTTATCCTTTTCAAAGCCATGGCGATTTTCGTTAGTTTCCTTGATGGTATAAACGCCATCTTCAAATTGCACCGCCTCACTTCCAGCCCATGCGTTTTCTGGGCTATCTACTTTATACCCAGTCAGGATCTTGATTGGGCAACCACTATCGGGACGAAAAACAACTTTTGCAAGGCCGAGTTCATTGACTTGACGGGCAAGGATGTCATCTTTAAGATCACGCGCCATCGTAGTAATGACTTCAAAGAAGTCCAATGTATCAGAAACAATGGAAACGATCCCCGTTGGGTAATCTTTGGTAATCCACTTGCGGTAAGTTTCCAACTCGCCATTTACTGCAATTCCTGTCGAAGCAAGGCTGTGCTCACTGGCAGGTACACTAGTACCGATCAACTCTTTCTTCGGATCCGCACCATAGTTCTCCATGAGAAAGCGGATAGCAGGGACAGTATCAGTTCCACATGATGACAATAGAAATGCGCTACCACAAATCGCTGCATCACGACGTCCTGACATTCCACGGAAGCTAAAGTCATGCACCTGAAACTCAGTGCCATCAGTAGAACCAGTAGTTTTCAGTGCCCAGCGATTAACCAGCTTTCGGAATTCACGAATGATAGTCGCTACAGTAGAAGGCTTCCATAGCTCAGACGATTTCACTGTTTCCAGATAATTTGTCAACCAACCAAAACGAGGGTGTGTATTAACAATCGTAAGGGGTGCCACTTTAATTGGGACCAAGCTACCCTCTGGGAGGGCCTTAATTCGAATCGGGAGGTATCCAAGATCGTGCAGCTCACGAATATGGGCATCGGGGATGGCATCTTGTCCGAGGTAATCATCAAACAGCTCTTTTGCGTGAGGAACCGCTTCCTCGATTGGTAGATCAAAGAACGTCTCGTTCCATTCTTTGATAAGGTAATCGTTGATGAAGAATTGAATCCCGTACCACACCATTACTTCATCATAGAACTCGCGTACTACTGGCAAGTAGTATGAACTTCTTGGTGTCAGATTAGAATAGATAACTTCAGTACCATCGGTCATGAAGCCATGGTGAGATAGCTTATAACTATCAGTTTGCTCAATTGCGTAAGGCATAGCTGTTCCTTTTGTTGTTACTTGTTATTCCACTCACGAATTTCTTCGTTAGTGACATGATTGTTTACTGTTTGATAACACAGGATTTTGTCTACGTTACCAGAAAGTGCGTCCAGACCTTTAGAAAATATGCCATGAGTGACATATAACCAGACTTCCTTAGCACCATTATCTTTTAAGAAATCGGCAGTTTTGATAAACGTCATTCCACCGTCACAAATATCATCCGTGATAATACATGTTTTCCCTTTTATATCATCCTCTTCGAAATTGGAGGTGATTGAAACTATTCTACCAGTGGATACGTCTCTGACTTTATCACAGGTGAACATAGGCAGCTTGTACACATTGGATACCAGTCTGGTTTTTTGAACTGCACCCTTATCTGGAGCAATGAATGCCGTATTTTCTGGGATCGTCACGTGCTCACGGTCAATGGTAGTTGAGAACAAGTTAGCTTGCCCACGATCATCATGCTGAACTACAGTATGGATGAATGGCGAGATGCTATGCACATCATATGTCTTCAGCTCGGTGTAATACTTCTCTACCACATCTAAGATGGTGTTTGCTGGTACACCCATGCCATCTTCGAATGCTCGGTCTGCACGGGCATGAGGGAAATATGGCAAATGGGCAATCACCGAGATTCCACTCTGCCCATACTTCTGTCGAATCATACCACCAATGTGGGCTAAATGGTAGTGGTAAGTATCAACTGGCTCGTTTTCGATACTAACTGAAATGAAGCTTTCCACTACCTCTGGGAAATCAATCTTGATATTAGTCCCACCGTCACTAAATCTATTTAGTTTTACGTCTACGCTTTCATTATCTGCTACAATGCTAATTGTCATTTGGTAATCTCCAGTCTGGTTCTATTGGCATGTCACTATAGTCAAGTGGTGTCCAATGTGTGTAATTCAATGTACTATTGACAGCCCCACCATACCCACCAGTACAGTACCAACATTCATCTTTTTTTGACCACCATGCGGTATCTTGAACCCAACCACAATCATACGTGAAAATAGCGGCCAATACAACTTCATCTGGTTTTTTTTCTTTCATGTCTATCCATCTAGACTTTTCTTTGTCAGCACTGCCTATATTGGGGCTCACAGATGGACCATTATTTTCTTTTCGTGGTGGAACCTTTTTCTTCTCTTCTTTTGGTAATCCAAGTAGCCATCTTTTAATCATTTAATCTTCCACTCTTTCCTGATAGCCATTTGATCATGCAATCATGCGTGGCTTTTAATTGTTCGTACTTCATTTCAAATTGGACTTGTTCATCCCATGCACTAGCTGGTATCATAATGTAGTCATCTGGCATGTCTTGTCGCTCAGCCAATACTTCTTCGAGCTTTTTTATTTTATTTTTATAATCAAGTATTAGAGATATTGCAGACTCCATGTTCAACTCACATGAATTCCTACTTTCCATTGATTTTTGAACTATCTCTCTTTCAATTTTCCTAATTTCACTATCTGGCACTGATACCTCCATTATTCACCAGTCACTAACTTCCTTATAACCAAATACTCGTCATATGCATCCTGCACATCTGGGTTTTTTCGATGGATCTTTTTGATCCGCTCGTATTCGTCGTGAACTTTGACCATTTCCTTATAGCGTATCATTAGATCTGCTAGTTGCCTATCGTCATATACGGTAAAGCTGAATTCAAATGTGGTCCCAGTATTCACCCTCCAATATGAATCCATGCTTAAATTTTCAGAGGATCTGTTTATGGATTTCAATATTACTGATGACCCGTCGAGAAAGTCGGACATCACTGCATAAAGTTCTTCATACATAAGAAAATATGGGGGCTAATGCCCCCATTCCTTGTTAAATATCAATCTTGCTCATGACTTTATCAGCCAAACCAAATTCAACTGCTTGCTTAGCTGAGAAGAATGTATCATGCTTCATAGTTTCAAGAAGCTCGTCGAACTGCTTGCCTTTTGAGTTATGCTCAACGTACATCTCAGTCAAGCGTTTATTGATTCGCTGTGACTCTTCCAGATGACGTCTGGAATCCTCGAATTCCAATTCCTGAACGTTAACCGAGCCACTTGTTCCACGAGTACCAGAACTTACTCGGTGAATCATGGTACGTGATTCTGGTAGGACATAGCGATTGCCCTTTTCACCAGCCTGTGCCAAAAATGAACCCATACTAGCTGCCTGCCCAATCACAAAGGTGTGCACTGGTGAATTAATAAACTGCATGGTATCGTAGACGCTAAGTCCAGCCGTGACCGACCCACCAGGTGAGTTGATGTACAAGTTAATTGGCTTACTGTTATCTTCAGACTCAAGAAACAAGAGCTGAGCAACAATGTTGTTCGCCATACTATCATTGACTTCACCCAAGCAAAAGACGATGCGGTCTTTTAATAAACGCGAATACAAATCATAGGCGCGTTCTTGACCTGCTGACTTTTCAATTACTGTTGGGATTAATGGCATAAAATTGCTTCCTCGTTTTCGTTTGATTGAGACTACATTGTAATGAGGTTAGGTAGTTATGTCAACTACCTTCCCATATTTTTTTCGCAAGTACATTGTCTGCGATTTTACCTTGGTTCAGTGCTTCTTCCCTAACGGCTTTCATGTATTCACCGATGTGGCTAGAAGCGCCCTTTATTCTAACTAAGTCATCTTCGGCCAGAGCTTTTGGGAGTAGATCTTGCAGGGTGTCAATTTCGATCTGGATGCTATCAATCTTGGTTTGATCAAGATTGCGCTCCCTGATATCAGAAATGGTCGCTTTTGCATTTTCGATCATACTATTGATTACGCCTGCAGCACGCTGATCCTTGATGCCCTTGTCGATCCTTTCAAATTCACCAAGTAACGTAGTGTAGGTTGCCATTTTTTCTTTGGTCCCCAGCTCATTATTTGGATCATTCTTCTTTTCTTTCATTGCGGCCATGCGCCTTTTCTTCACTTCACTCAGTATTGACATTTTTATTCCCCTTATCAATAGTGTCAATGCACTCACATGCAATTCCGTGGTTTATCCACTTTGATGTATAATCACATTGATTACACGTCATGTACTCATATCCGTCACTGGATGTAGAGAAATCTTTAACCCCACCAGTTTGACTAGCCCATAAATTACAATTAGGGCATTTTCGGTCATGTTTGAAGAGGTTAAGATAGGTCCTCTTCATCATTCGCTTGCTAAGATCATTTAGATATTGCCAGAATCTATACATTGTTTGGTTCATGCTCCACGATATCGAAAATGCCGCACAGAGGGTATTTTCTGGTTTTGAATGAGCCATCATCCAATATTAACCTGACACAATATAGCTCACCCTTAGTATATGAGTTAACTACATTGGTTAGAATGATGGCCCTTGACTGCGTTTCTTTTCTTATTTCTACTGTATATACTTTTTCCATGATAAATACTCCTAGGCGTATAATTTAACACCTTATTATGGAGTAGTCAATGAAAATCAGTGAAGTTCTAAATGAATCTGCGTATGACGCAATAGCCCACTATCACGCAATAAGTGAGCCCGACTTTGACTGTAATCCAGAAGCAAATACTTTCGCTGAGAAAAATGCAGAAAGGTACAAAGAGTACTTCCGTGATTTCTATGAATCTGGCGTGACACCAGTATTCACAAAAGATGTAGAAAATGAAAAAACCGCGATGACTGTAACCCCAGATGACGAAGAAATGTCAAGTGCTGGACATCGCGGTATGATGATGGCTAGAAAAAGAGGGAAGCTAGATTAATTACCAAGTGATCTAGAAATACTCTCTGCTAAGTCAGAATCAAAGTTTTCGTTATTCTCGTCTAACACATCCATATTGTTAATCGCCCACATCCAGTAGTCTGCAGGGACCTCTTCGAACTTTTTGCCCCTATGCTTACCAAATGGGACAGTATCCAAAATAACTGGCGTTTGCATGAAATTGACTATCTGATCAAGATAGGATTCACTTGGATCAATAATATCAATGCTTTCCATGATATCCAGCATGGTCACAAAAAGTTCACCAGTAACTTCACAGTCAGAATCTGCTCGGTGAGACACAAGGTGGTCGCAATCCAAGTCAAGGGCATACTTAAGATAAGGTAAATCAAATCTGGTTATTGACTTATCACCGATAAATGAGAACAACTTCTTAGATAATTGCAGGGTACACAACCAATTTTCGTAGACAAATCCATGGGAAGATAATACTTCCTTATCAAACGCTACGTTATGGGCAACCCTTAGTTCATATGATTCAGTCAATCCAAAAATATCAGATGGTGCTGTAGACACAAAATTATTTTTGTCTTCTACCATGCGATTAGATATTCCGTTCACCGCAGAACTTTCAGGTGGGATTGGATCAAGTGGCTTGAATAGAATACTCTGGGAGTCCCATCCAGTATTGTCTTTATTCCTAACTGCGCTACCAAACTCTATAATTTCACAGTTGCTCTTGTCACTTGAGGTTGTTTCAACATCAACAACCAAAATGCTTTCTAAAAATGCTTTTCTATAATCCATATTAAAAGGCTCCTTTTGGTCCATTATAGACCATTAAGGAGCCTCTGTAAACACCTAAGTTGGATTAAGTGTTATAATCCAGATAAGTGCTTTATTCTACCAATGTCCACGTCAGGTGAAGTGTCTGATGCCTGTACACCCTCTTCACCAATTGAGGTATGGTATTTTGCTGGTACTGCCATGTCAACGAACTGTCCTGTGACTTGATCTTCCTCGCCATATGACACGTTATCCAAATCAAATTCCCAGGTGCCACCTTCTGGTAACTCAGAAAGAAATCTCTCTAATTGTTCTTCATCTTGAGAGCTAAGGCCACTTAGATCGCCATTTTGAATTGCATTTGCAAACTCAGTGCCAATAACAAAATCAAATGAGTCTTCTTCTGGGAACATGTCCATGGTTTGGTCATCGTGCTTATCCTTAGCTTCTTCCAGACCTTCACCAACTGCAACCCGTATTTTATCAACGAATGAACTAACTCGCTCTAAGTTATCACCCTTAGCAGTGATGGCTGCTGACTGTGGATCATACACGAAATGTCCCTCTGGGAACGCTTTGTTTAGAACAGACAAAAATTTATTTGCTTTATCTTTTCTAATATTTGGGATAATCTCAATGCCAGAGTTTGGCCTTTCCTGAACGTAGTCATTTTCTTCATTGAATACCTCAGAATAATCCTGTAGCGCGGTAACCAACCCATCAAAGTCTTCGTTAGGACCAAGCAATTCAGCCAAAGACATAACCACATCGATAGGCATGTTGTTGTCGTCAGCCAGTGTGTCTAAGTAATCTTTCCTACTTGAATAGCCATTGCTGCGGTAGACTTCTTCATCTTCGTAGATGCCTTCATCACCATTGGTCTTCTCGTACTCACCGCCCATTGCAACACCACCAGCAGAAGTTTCCTGTAGATCACCAACTACTGACTGATATATGCGCTGAACCGCAGAATCACTCATTTTCATAAGCATTTCTTCGCTGTAATTGCGGGGATTATTAGACATACCGATATCTTGTGCATAGATGATATGTGCAATTAGCTCTGAGACGTCCTCAGAGGCATCAGAAGAGCCTTCAATTTCATCTTCTGCACCTAGCTCAGGTTCTTCAGTAGAATCCAGTGGTGAGTCATCTAGGTAGTAATCGATTTCTGCTTCATTTAATGGGAAGCATGTTTCACACTCATATTTTTTGCAGCTACACGAGTCTGCTTCGTCTTCATATAGATCTTCGGTGTTAAGAGCCGAAATCCACTTTTCCATATCACTATTATGCATAAATCATCCTTGTTAAATATTATAGCAATATTTATTAGAGTTTAGAAATAACATCGTAACTATCTGCAACATCCTTATCGTTTCTATCACAAATAAACCTAGGTAGAAATAAACTATGGACGCCAGTAGTGTCTGATTGGATAATTTCATTGAATCTAACAGTAACTATTGTGCCTATGATATCCTCGCCAATAGTTCCCCGTTGTTTGTCACTGAATCCGCTCCCAACGCTAACAATTACCTTTCTATCTGCACTAGCACACTGTAAGCATCCGAGCATTCCAGTATACTTGCCTGTTCCCTCTACCCATCCCACTACTTCAAGCTCACATTCCCTATCTGCTTTGAATTTCAATACTTTCTTACTTCTCTTATCTTCCCAAATGTGAGAAGCATCCTTGAGCATTATACCTTCTTCACCCAATGCTAGCATTTCCTGAAAGTAAGCCTGCGCCTCTTCTATATTTTGCACTATTCTTGTTTCAATTAGATCATAAATGAAACTTGGTTTGGCACCTAGTGCAGCTTGCAGTAAACTTAGGCGCTCTGAGTAAGGACAGTCGTACCTATATTCATAGAAATTTTCAGTGGGTATCACATCCCACAGCTTAATTCTAATCATATTCAGTTCGTCTGGTGATATGGTTCCTTTAATAGCCTTATTGATAATTCCATTACCCTTTTTCCTAGATATTGGTTTTTCATTTTTATCAACGACTACTAACTCACCATCAAACACCATGGGTCCATCAAATTCAAGTATTAGATCCATAAATGCATCTTGAAACCTACGAGAAAATGCTATGTTTTTCCCACTCCTACCTCTCAAGGTAATACCGTCTTCATCCACGAAAACATTGGCCCTACACCCATCAGACTTTAGCTGTGCAATATATGGAGCGGTAAAGTGCTTGTCGAGGGTCTTAAGCGTGAATGGTTCACCCAATAAACATGGGTAGGTGGGCACTAACTTATCAAATACCTTGTTAATAGTTGATACTGAAACGCCGCATCTTAGGTCACGAGATACGATTCTGGTTAATAGAATTGCATCATCACTTGGTAGACTTCGAAGGGTCTCCCTAAATACCTCAATGGCCTCATTCCCAGTCACCTGCCTGCTTCGTAGCATCTCAAGTATGAAGAATGACTCATCGATAGTCATTGATGGGTTTTCAGAGCTAGTGTACTCTGGAATCTTTTTTATATTAAATGAATAGTATGGATTCAATGCATAATAAAAGCATTTCTGGAGAAGATCATCACCTAAATGCTTATTTAGTATTGAAATTTTTTCATTTCTTTTAGCTGTGCTTGCTAATTCTTCGATTATCTGTAGTTTTGACATTATTACATCCATATTTAAAAAATAAATTGTAGCTTCCATCTAGACCTGACCAAATATGGGGTGCACGAGGCACCCCATAATCACCGTCTTTAGATCCCCATGATTCCTTGTACGTCTTTTGCATCAATAGTTTCCTTCTCCATTAGTAAATCTGTCATTTGCTCCAAGCGGTCATCATTGTTCTTGAGTATTTCCATTGCCTTGTCATATGCTTGCTCTAGAATGCGATACACATCATCATTGAGCTTATCGATACTGGTGTCCGAGATTCTAGACAGAGTATCATAATTAGCATGGGCATTTCCATTGTTGCCTAGGCCCCATTTAAAGACCATATCACTGGCAATCTTAGTGGCACGCTGTATGTCTGAGCTAGCACCACTGGATACATGGCTTTGGCCATACTTAATTTCTTCTGCAGCCCGTCCACCATATAAAGTAACGATACGACCAAATAAAGACTCATACGTATTGCTAAAACGATCTTCGTCTGGGTTAAACATCGTTACACCAAGTGCATTGCCCCGTGGAATGATTGATACTTTATGCACTGGGTCATGATCTGGACTAAGAAAACCAGTTATGGCGTGGCCAGCTTCGTGATATGCAGTCCGCTTAAGCTCATCTTTACTGATTGACTTCTTGCTTTCAGCACCCATGATAATTTTTTCTTTGGTTTCATTCAGTAGGTCAATGTCTACACGGACTTTGCCTTGCTGGAGGGACTTAATTGCAGCCTCATTGAACAAGTTGTTAATGTCAGCAGGACTGAATCCAGTAGTGATTTTGGCAACTTCATCTGCGTCAACATCTTCTGCAGTAAAGAAATGATGATATTTCCCCATGAACAGCTCTGCCAGCTTCTTTCTGCACTCTACGTCTGGTAAACCAATTGATACTACTCGATCAAATCGGCCAGGTCTCAGCAATGCTGGGTCTAATACTTCCGAGCGATTGGTGGCACCCAGTACGAACACATCTTTGTTGTTTGCAAAGCCTTGCATCTCAACCAGTAACTGATTTAATGTTTGGTCACGTTCACTGTTGCTGCTCTGATCACGAGAAGAACCAATTGCATCAATTTCGTCAATAAATATGATTGATGGAGCCTGTTTTCTGGCTTCTTCGAATAGTTCACGTACACGCTTGGCACCAACACCAACATATTTCTCGACAAATTCTGAACCACTTATCTCGAAGAAAGTAACCTTGGCTTCACCTGCAATTGCCTGTGCAATTAGGGTTTTACCTACACCCGGTGGTCCTTGCATTAAGATACCACGTGGGATCTTAGTGTCGGTTCTGTCAAATAGCTCTCGACTCTTAATAAATGTGATAATATCGAGCACTTCTTCATGTTGGCCAGGGCTACTAATCACATCTTTCATGGTGATACTATTTTCGTCTGGTTTAACTACTCGGAATTTTTTACTACCCACTGAGCCGAGTGCTTCGCCCATCAATCCAGAGATTCCCTTGATGATGACTACAAAAATAACAGCACCAATTAATAATGTCAGCAGCATTACTAACAAGAACATTTTGGACGTTAATGGGGAAGGTGGCTCAACGACTTCCATTGGGACCGCTGCTAGCTGTGCAACCTGAGTTTCTGAGATAACAACTGATTCAAATGCCTTCCCATCTACTTGATAGGTGACTTTTCTTGCTGACGGGTCATAAACCACATTGGATAAGCTAGAATCTTCAATACTAGTAACCAAATGGGAGAATGGTTGGGTTTCGGTGGATGGTGACATGAAATAGAGGTATACGATATACCCCAATACAATAGCAAATATTACTAAAAATGCTTTTTTCATTGATTGGCTCCGTTAATGGTTTTAAGTATAGTAAACCAAGGAGCCAATCAAGTCAACCTTATTCGGTGAGAGAATTTACCATATCGTCACTGAGGATAACCAAGGTATATTCACCATGTAAGTTACTGGCTATATCGTCTAGGCTAAATATATCCTCATCCATCCATAGGACTTTCCATGGGCTGCTCACTTTGTTTAATATTTGGGACTCTAATCGATCCACCATGCTAAAGTACATATCCATACTATGAACATCTAGTGGTGGGAGATCTAACAGATACTGAAGCTCCCCTTGGGCAACCACTTGAACAGTATTAATGTTCTGCTCAGGATCTTCGGTATCCATTATTTTGTATCTAGCCCCAATACTATATAAATCAATCATATTGGTCACCTAAATTAGTTGGCAAGTAAATATCATAGAATGACAGAGAATGACCATCGTGCGGTTCCACATGGACCCCTCCAAACTGCTTAAATCCTAATGTCTGTGACCACTTTTCTGGGCCTTCACACCATAGAACCATCGCATCGGCGGTTCGTCCCATGCTATGTACATTTTCTTTACTTAATATATGTATTCCACGTGGATCAAATCCATGCTTCTTAGCATATTCTTTAAGTTGGAGACCCACTTGATTAGCGGCCTTATAAGATTCTAGGTACTTACATTGTTCCCAGTGTTGTTTTGTTTTCATTATGAACACTCCATTGTTTCTGAGCTTCCATGCCCAACATAGTATTTACGCATCTTCTTCCACACTAACTTTAAACGGGTAGCCAGCTTTAGTTGCTGCATGTCTACAACGCTCTTTTTTGTCCTCCGCAACTTCTGCAGTGTATACGCCTGCAACACCATAACCTTCGTTATGGACTTGCATCATCAGGTCTCTGGCTTCATAAAAGTCATGATCAAAGATCTGACACAGGACTGCAATCACAAAGTCCATTGGGGTTTTATCATCGTTGTGCATGATGACCTTGTACATTGGCGCTAACTTAAGTTCAGTTTTGGTTAACTCTTTTACATCGGTGCTCATAAAATCCTCGCTTGTATTGACATTGGTGGATTATAGCGTGCGTTGACATACGTGTCAACAAAAAGGGGGCATATGCCCCCTAATTTACTTTATTTCTATTTTCTGTGGTTTAGTATCAGGTCGCTTAATGAGCTGAATCATAAGCAGACCATCTTCCATTTTTGCACTGGAGATTTCATAATCTGCAGAGATGGCCCACGAAATTGAGAAATCTTTAGATGATATACCAGACTTTAACACGGTAATATCTGGGGTCAGTTTGGTCCCTTGTCCCTTCACTGTCAAGGTATCATTGACAAAAGTTACTTCTACGTTGTCTTTTTTATACCCAGCCAAAGCCATTTTTATGGTGATCATGTCCTCACTATCCCGCAGTACATCGTGGGGTGGGAAGTTTCTGGATTGATCAAAGGTGGAATTGAATAATGGGTTATCAAACCCAAGGAATGTTTCAAATAAGTTATTGGTATTGATTCTTCTTTCACTTGACATAATTAGCTCCTTTTCAGCAAGTTTTATTGTCACGCTTTCGCCGTGATGATGGAAGCCCATCGGCACTTCCACTTATATTTATCATATCTCATAAATTGCATAAATACAATAAAGCAGGAGTTAAAATGTCTAGCATCAAAATAACCAACGTGACTGAGATACCAGAATCTGGCCCAATTTTCAGGTCAACGACTCAAAAGTCATGGACAATACCAGAAGTGACCACATATATAGGAAATTGGATATTTGAGAACTCATTTAGCAATGTCCGTTTAGATAGTGATGGCCTTGATTACATTCGGGTTGGTGGTAGACCTGATGGGATAAGCAGCCTTAACAAATCACCAATGTGCATCAAAGAAGACAACGACAGGATATACATCGCACAATATCAGGGCGAATATCTTAGAGTCTATAACTCGACTACCCTTAACCGCATCGAACATTCCATACCATTCGATACCCCTATTCACTCTCTCCATCTGGATGATGAATATTTGTACGTGGGACAATCAGGGAAAGATGGCCTCAGAGTGTTCAACAAGTCGAGCATGGTGGAAGTATCCCATTCGCTGTCATTTCAGTCAACCATACACGAAATCATATCAGATCAGAATTATGTATATCTAGCACACCACGCTGATGGTTTTTTATCAGTAATTGACAAAAGTGACATGTCAAAGGTTAGTTCACCTAAGTTACCAAAATTCTGCAAAGGCATGGCACAAAATGATGACAATGTTTTCTTACTTTTAACCGATGAACTTTATTGTCTACATAAGCATGATCGTACTTTATCTAAAAGACCAATTAGCTTTGATGTACAACCAAGTGACGTACAGATAGTGCATGACTCAACTGATCCCAACGCAACACCAGAGAATGTCATTGATTCATTATCATATGATACCGATTACATAAGCCTTGGTATGATCAAGCCCTATGATTTAGTACCAATGCCACCAAATAGGGTGGCCAATACGATTGACGTCCATGATGGTAAGTTAATCATATCTAGTGGAAATAATACGCTAATAGTTTATGATATAAATGATGATTACTCTCATTCTACCTACAGTTTATTTAATGGTCTCGTAAAGTCAGTATCATTTAACGGCAATAGTATGTTCTTAGCCATTCGCCCCCACTCAATAAGGGGTGGAGATGAAAACGTAATTGAAATAAACACCACTGATTTTACCGTTGTTAATAAACATGAAGTCGATAGTGACTTAGTGCAGATACACTGTGCTGGTGAGTTCATTATAATTGGTGACGTCGATGGCGATAGAGCATTTGCAGTTGGGTACGATTTCAATACTGAATACCCGATTGATAGATTCATCAAACCATTAACAAAAACCATATTGATTGGTGGATCCGTATATTATTCCAATCGTTTCAATATAATTAACGCCACTAATGACTCTAATGTGCGTTCTTATCAGTCTCTAATCACTGACGTAAGATCAAATTCGTCATCCATATACGTATTGCTTGAAAATGGAACCCTGAATATACTAAGTCACGGGTTTGATGAAGTTAATACTATTACTGGTGTATCTCAGTTTAGAATAGATGACAGCCACGTAGTAGTGAAAAAAACTGACGGTGAAACTATTGAAAATTGGGATCACATGGGAAATTCACTGATCTCCCAGGTGGTTCACACTGGGAGAAATATTAGTGATATCGCACTTAACCAAGAATATATTGTTATATCATTTAATGATGAAGATGGTGGTAGTTATTTTTATGATCATCAGTTTAACAGGTTGCCCATTTTGGAAGAACGAATAGATAATACATCTGCCGTATATCTGGGTAATGATAATATAATATTGATTGCTGATGCAAGTAGAAATATTGATTTCATTGATACTAACAGCTGGGAGATCATAGAAACACTAAGAATCCCAACAGATCCAAAAGGTTTCTATCAGGATGGAAATGACTATTATGTTGGGTATGGTCAAAATTGTCAGTATGCGGTGTTCAGAGCCGAAGAAATCATAGAACCCATTGTACTACCAGATGTTGGTGAAGTGATAGACTCATTTAACTACGATGTTGATTATTATGATGCTACCACACCAAGTTCGACTGCGCAATTTGCGATAAATACTCTTAATTATGACATGGATTATTATAATTTCATGTTGATAAGCGCAGATTCAACACTGGACAGTGTAAACTTCGATGTGGATCCATATTACCTAAGTAGGACCGCATTAAGTACATTGAGTGGCGTTAATTATGATATAGACTATATGTCATATAGGCAGAGCGCACAACAAACAATAGATACCGTCAACTACGATGTTGACAGATACAACGAATAATCAAAAGGGATATCATGGCTAATTTAATTTTTAAATGGACCAATAATCAACAGCACGACTTATATAGAATATACACTTCTGCCCAGCCATTCGATAGAAATAGCTTACCAGAAGCTCCAATTGAAGTTCCCAGCACTGAGAATAATTTCGTCCTTAGCGTAGAGGAAGACTACTTATATGCTATGATGGAAGTAGTGACAAGTGAAGGCAGCGTATTCGGTGAACTAATCGATGTAGATCCACAGGATCCAATCATTGGTTGGTTTAGTCATAACCTGTACTACAATCAATCAGATATCAATTCCCTGAAATGGGAATATGATATGGGAATGTTAATTAGAGGTGTGGATGTTTCTGATCTGGGTGTCATAGTTGCTAGAGGTGAAGATAGCTCTAATAATAAACTAGTGGCGTTAGACAACGAAGGAAATCAACTCTGGACTTGGCAAGACGCACAGGGAACAGTAAATAGAAACCAATCTTCTCCAGTTTGCTATAAAGACAGAGTATATTTCTGCCATGCCAATAATTTATCTTCATTGAACGTGAATACAGGTGAAGACTACCGAGTTCACCATAGTTTCACAGGGGAAAAAAAGAGCATATCATTGACTATAAACTCAACTAGCAAATTATGCTGGGCTTTCACTGGCAGGGACACACAAAATCCTGGCCAGACCGAGCTGAAACTATATGACTTAGAAGATTCACTGAACTTAGTAGCTGAAAACCAATTTGGTAATGAGCTAAGTAGAGATCTTAGTGACTGTGCAATCGCAAATGATAGCAATACTGTCATTATAACCAGAGACATTACTGCAAGTTCGAGTACCTTCATGGATCAACCAAAGTTGGCAACTATCAAGCTAGATAGTGGAAATATTGATACCAATGTTCTAAATAAAAGGTACATTGTTAGCTCAAAAATCAAAAATCGTGGATCAGTGGCTTATGTATCTGCAATGGACACTACCGAGTCTGCTGGGTCTAGATCTATTACTGACAGTGCAATCATTTCGTTAAATACTGGGAATGGGTCACTAATTATCAATAGTGTTCCAAAGATAGACTACAATGGCAATGAACTTGCTGACTTCATCTTTGACATAATTCCAAGAAGGGATGGCAAGATATTGCAATCGGGTGAGAACGTTGCCCTTAGATTACATGACCTTTCAGAAGGCACTGACGTGACACTAATTAGAAATGCAACCATCGGGGATAGCCAAAACTCTAGTATCAGTGGCACTGGTGCTAGATTCGCGTATATCAAGCCATATATTGGTAGTTATAGATTCAGATTATTCTAAAACTTAAGCAATGATAAGGGGGCATTAGCCCCCTATTTTTTTGCCATTCGCGGATCCATTTTGATCTGCTTCTTTCTCCAAGCACGCTGCGCTTCTTTTCGCTTTAATTGCTTAGTCTCTGATGGCTTAGTGTAAGTCTGTCGTGCTCGACATTCTTTAACCACTCCCTTATTCTGGACTAAACGATTGAATTGCCTAAGGGCCTTCTCGAAATTGTCACCAACTTCTACCGAGGTTCCCCTGAGGTCAACCACATTATCATTTCTTCTCATTAACTTTCCTTTTGTTTGGTTTTTGGGTCATTTTAGATAATCCATTCTCATCAATAGATATCTTATTGATGCCCTCATCTGCTAAGTCTGGGAGTTTGAACTGAATGGACTTTAATGCTTTATCGATTTCTGCCCGAAGACCACGAGCGCCAGTCTTTTTGCTCATGCACCTACTTGCAATATGTCGGTAGTATTTATTATCTATCTCAAGCTCAACCCCGTCCAGCTTAAATAGCTGCACAAATTGACTGTCTAAACAGTTCTTAGGTTTTGTTAGTATATCAAATAACATGTCTTCTGTCAAAGAATCCATAACCGAAACATGAGAAAATCTCCCAATAAATTCTGGGATAAGACCAAATTCAATTAAGTCGTCAACTACTACTTCATCATCATGTTGCGTCTGCTCTTTAACACTGAAGCCGATAGATGATTTAGTGACACGCTTCTTTGCGATATCATTGATCCCATTAAACGCACCACTAACAATAAAGAGTACATCACTGGTATCAAATTTAACCGTCTTACTTGGCGTTATTTCAAGTGATACCTCTGTCCCCTCTACCATTTTAAGAAGGGATTGCTGCACGCCTTCCCCTGATACATCTCTTGTCCCGCCGTATGAGTCTTTTCTCTTGGCAATCTTATCAATTTCATCAATGAATATAATACCTCGCTTGGCTTTCTCTACGTCACCACCTGCTTTCTCTAATAGAGTGTAAAGCATTGACGTAACATCATCACCAGTATATCCAGCTTCGGTCATTGTGGTTGCGTCAGAGATAACACACGGCAATCCCATGAAGTCACTCACAGTCTTTGCAAGGAGAGTTTTCCCTGTCCCGCTGTCACCAATGATAACCACATTACTTTTATCAATTTGGATGTCGTCAGTACTGCGTAGCCTTTTAATATGATTATAGACAGCAACTGACAATGACTCTTTCGCTGAATCCTGCCCAATTACATAACGATCCAGATGTTCCTTAATCATGGATGGTCTGATGGTGTCCAAATCCACATCTAATTTTGGTTGGTTAATTATGTTGTGGGTATGTCCAATACACTCATTGCAGATGTATACTGACTCATCGGTATCTTTAAAGACTGGACCCTCGATAAGGTGAGTAACTTTTTTACTCCCCTTTCCACAAAATGAACACTTCTTATCTGCTACACTCATAAGACCTTCCTTGGTAATATTATTTTATACATAGATATCCTTCTAATGTATTTACCTTCAGTCATTATCGTTAATAATTGGTGGCAAAGTCCCGTCTAATGTTAGCTCAAGTGCAGTCATTGAATCCAATGAAGTGACCTCAATGTCACTTCCCACTACAATAAACTTTGCATCCTTCGAGAGGCCCATTTTATTAATGGAACCCAATATTTCTTCTGTTCTGGCCTGAGACAATGACCTCTGTGGGCATAATGCTCTCAGAACTATAACATGATCTTGTGGGATCACCGAAATGTCACATATTTTCCCATATCTTGTATCACGAATCTCTAGCATTTAGTAATTCCTCCAGCTTTTTCTCAATTACGGCCATATGTGATTTTTG
>LFCJ01000245.1_pt1 | contig 32491 bp, 34 predicted proteins | sample 643141 | NCBI WGS metagenome assembly LFCJ01 (sample SAMN03766243, study PRJNA286221) | soda lake metagenome | biome: soda lake; feature: Kulunda steppe; material: water; isolation source: sample B1-Br-g2 brine of Lake Bitter-1 | place: Russia: Kulunda steppe | collected 2010-07
GATCGACCCTCGTCTCGCGCTCGAGCGACCGGCCTCACTCGCTCGAGTCGACGTCGGCTGCGGTGAAGCCGGAGAAACACCTGAGACACTGATAGAAGTCGTAGTGGTCGGCCGCGCTGCCCTCGTCTTCGACGTCGGTTGCGCTCTCCTCACCGTACACCGCCGTGAACTCGTGTTCTCTCGAGGAGATGACGGCTCCCGGTGACTTCGCGACCAGTCGACTCCGACAGTCGGGACATCGCGGACGGTTGAAGAACATCGCTCCTGGCAGTATCAACGCGCTCACGACGAATAAACGTACCCCGCAGTCGACGGCTCCGATCAGATCCGACCCGATTCCGACCACTCGTCGTAGAAGAAGTAGCCGGCGACGCCGGCCAGCCCCAGCGCGAGCGTGATGTACGGCCAGTTGCCGGCCTCCTGATCGGTCAGGTAGGCGTGGCCGGTGACGAAGATCGCGAAGCCGACGTGGGCGACCGCGGTCGCGAACAGGAACGCGGTGAGATCCATCACTCGAGCCTTTCGGGAGTTCGGGCTTAGCGGTTTCGAAGCCTCGGCAGGCCGCACCCGCCGGCCGACCCCAGCTCGGTAGCGTCGGTCGACCTCGAACCGTGGCGTCGGCGGCGGCCGACGCTCACGCGTCGCTCGTCGGCGAGTCGAACCGAGAAGAGCCGCGTCGAAATCGTCGTCCCGATCAGGCGACGTCGTGGTCCGGATCGTCCTCGACGGACCGTTTCAACGAGTCGCGTCGGGCCTTGGCGTCCCGGCCGGTGGCCTCGAGCAGGAAGTCGTTTTTCGCGTCGACGGCGTCGGCGGCCGCCTCGAGTTCGTCCGGACCGAGTTCCGTCGGATCTCGTTCGTGGAACTCGACGGCGAGTTTGTCCTTCTTGCCGGAGTACTCGACGGCACCGACGACGATCTTCTCGAAGACGGGGTTGTCGGGCTCGCCGACGACGTAGAGGTCGCTTCCCTTGAACTCCTCGGTGTCCGTGATGGGGCCGAAGTAATCCTCGACGGACGCTTCCATGTCGGGGATTCGCTCCTCGAGATATTCACCGCGACGCATCTTGTACTCCTTCATGACTTCGAGATACACGGCAGGGTGTTTACCTCTTTTCATACCCGACGTTTTGTACGATCGACAGGTTCCGAGACCCCCGCTCGAGGCGACGCCCGCCGGGAGATGCCGGCCGAACGGATCGGCGACAGTCGGGTCACCGCGTCGGGTACACGCGGTCGCGACCACGCCGGGAACGGCGTCCTACTGGAGGGGCCGTTCGCCGAGGTAGCCTCTCCGACAGTCCGGGCAGATGTCCCCCGCCCGGAGCGAGCCGCGGTCCTCCGACTCGACGAACTCACAGCGGGGACAGTAGAACTCCGTCGGCCCATCGTCGGACCGTCGGACGTCGGTTTCGCCGGGCGTCGGGACCGGCTCGGCCCGTTCGATACCGGAGCCGGACGCGGACGACGCCTCCGGAGCCGGCTCGGGGCCGCCGTCGACGATCTCCGAGTCCGTCGCGACCGCGTCGGCGCCGGCCGTCGACTCGGTCGGGTCGTTATGCTCCAGGACGACGGCGTCTTCGGCCCCCTCGTCCTCGCTGTCGGGCCACTCGGTCGGTTCGTCCTCGGCGCCGACGGGCGGACCGACGTCGCTCGAGTCGGGCCACGCGCCGCGTTCGCGACCGTCGTCGCCGTCGTCCTCGTCGTCGAGCAAGATCTCGCCGTCGTCGGTGACCGGCTCGCCGTCCGCGTCGGTGGGGTGGTCGGACGCGACCGCGGAATCGGCCTCGACCGGCTCGCCGGAGTCCCCATCCCGAACGGTGACGTCACTTTCATCGGCGGCGTCGACGACCTCGGCGCTGTCGTCGCCCGCGTCGATGATCTCGGCGTCCGTTCCGTCCGGTGTGGCGTCGTCGATCTCGGTTGCTGTCGGTGCTGGCTCGGTATCGGGTTGGGGGGTGGTGGGTCGGTCGGCGTCCGTCCCGGAGAGGCTCCGCACTTCGGTGTTCTCGCTGATGACGTTGCGGTCACCACAGCGGGTACACTCCTCGTACTCCTGGACGGTTACGACGACTTCGCTGCCCCGTTCTTCGCGCTCGCGTTCGACTTCGGCGTCACCGTAGTCGTGTCCGAGCAGCGAACATCGCAGGACCATTGTCCCACCGTACCGATTCCGGCTATAAAAAACGTACCGCTGGTCGAACTGTCGTCGACCTGTCCCGACCCCACCCTCGAGACGACAAACGTCAAATCCCGGGTCGACGAAGTAACAGGGAGATGAGAGCCAAGCCGGAGTACCGAAACCGCGAGCCGACGGAGGTGGCGGTACTCGATACCCTCGTCGACCGCGCCGGGGATGGGATGACCGTCTTCGAACTCCGGGCGGCGGTCGAGGTGGACATCGACGAGCTCGAGTCGGCGCTCTCGACGCTGAAAGCCGACGACCTGATCGTCGTCGAGTCCGACACGAGTCGGACGGTCATCAAACCCGACGAGCGGGTCGTCCCCGACCAGCCGACCGACGGGGATGACACTGAACCGACGATCGGCGACTGGCTACGCGAGCGGTTTCCTTTCTGACACTGCCAGCCAGAACTACTGTGAGAATTCGCCGCTCCAGTCCGGCGAATCCTCTTCGTCGACGTCTGTCCGACAGTATGAATCGAAACGCCTGATACGCTCAGGCCCGAGGACGTACCCATGAGCGTCATCGAGGATATCCACGCCGACCACGGGGCGACGTTCGGCGAGCGGGGGGGCCGCACGACCGTCGAACACTACGGCCGGCCGGAGCGGGCCCACCGGGCGGTTCGAAACGGCGTCGGCCTGCTCGAGGCCGCCTACGGCGTGGTCGTCGTCGAGGGCGAGGATCGACTCGAGTACGTCGACAACGTCGTCTCGAATCGCGTCCCGGCCGAGGACGGGCGGGGCTGTTACGCGCTGGTGCTCGATCCCCAGGGCGGGATCGAGATCGAACTGTACGTCTACAACGCGGGCGAGCGACTCCTCCTCTTTACGCAGCCGGGGGCAGCCGAGTCGCTCGCGGCGGACTGGTCGGAGAAGGTGTTCATCCAGGACGTCGAGATCCGCGTCGCGACCGACGAGTACGCGATCTTCCGGCTTTCGGGCCCCCACGCGACCGAGAAGGTCGCGAGCGTCCTCAACGGGGCGGCTTCGCCCGAGGAACGGTACACGTTCGTCCGCGGGACGATGGCCGACGCGGGCGTCACCGTCATCCGGACCGACGCGCTCACCGGCGAGGAGAGCTACGAGGTCGTCTGCGGCGCCGACGAGGCCGAACGCGTCTACGACACCCTCGAGACCCAGGGCCTGAACGCCGCACCCTTCGGCTACCGGACTTGGGAGAGCCTCTGTCTCGAGGCCGGCACGCCGCTGTTCGAGACCGAACTCGAGGGGACGATCCCGAACGTGCTCGGGCTCCGAACCGCCGTGGACTTCGAGAAGGGCTGTTTCGTGGGCCAGGAGGTCGTCTCCCGCGTCGAGAACCGCGGCCAGCCGAGCAAGCGCCTGATCGGGCTCACCCTCGAGGAGGCGAGCGGCGACGACGAACTGTCGATCCCGGAGGCCGGCGCGGCGGTGTTCGACGGCGACGCGACGGTCGGTGCGGTGACCCGGGCCGGGGAGAGCCCGCTGCTCGAGCGGGTCACCGCGCTCGCGCTCGTCGAATTCGACCTCGAGGCCGAGTCGCTGTCGGTCCGCGTCGCCGGCGAGGAGCGACCGGCGACGCGAACCGAGTTACCGTTCGTCGAGGGCTCGGAGCGATCCGACAGACTCCCGTCCTACCAGTAGCCGCGCATTCGCTTTTCGCGTGACTCCCGGCCGGACTGGGGACAAAGGACAGCCTAATGGTGGATCGGTCCGTCGTGGCGGACATGACGACGACGCTCGGAACGGCGAGCGCGGGGCCCGGCGAGATCGACACGGGCCGTCTCGAGGTCGGCGAGACTCGAGACGGGAGCCCGGTCGGGCTCCCCGTAGCCGTGATCAACGGCGAGAAGTCGGGGAAGACACTCTACATGCAGGCGGCCAGCGACGGGGACGAGTTAAACGGCGTCGGCGTGATCCAGCGCGTCGTTCCCCGGCTCGACCCCGCCTCGCTCTCGGGGACGATCCTGATCGTCGGGATCGTCAACTACCACGCGTTTCAGGTGGCCGAACACCGGAACCCGATCGACGACACGAAGATGAACCGGGCGTACCCCGGCAACGACAAGGGGACCTCGAGCGAGCGCATCGCCGCGGCGACCTTCGACGCGGCGACCCGGGCGGACCTGATTCTCGACCTCCATCAGGGGTAGACCAGCCGGATGATCGACGAGGTCCGGGTCCGCTGTGGTCGACGCCACCGGCTCCACGAGCAGTGTCTCGAGCTCGCGAAGGCCTTCGGCTGTGGCTACGTGCTCGACCAGAAAGGCCCCAACGGCCAGCTCGCCCGGGTCGCACCCGACGAGGGAATCCCGACCGTCGACCCCGAACTCGGCGGCAGCGTCGGCTGGGACGAGACGAGCATCCGCAAGGGCGTCGACGGCGTCTTCAACGTTCTCCGTCACTACGGCTTCCTCGAGGGGAGTCCCGACCTCGAGTCCCAGACCCGTGCGACCGGCTTCGAGCAGTACGGCGCACCCGCTGGCGGACTCGTCGACATGCAAAAAGCGCTCGGCGAGCGAGTCGCCCGCGGGGAGACGATCTTCGAGGTGACGACGCCGTTCGGCGAGTCGAAGGCGGCGATCACCGCCGACAGCGACGGGGTCCTCTGGCGGACGCGACGGCTTCCACAGGTCGCCACCGGCGAGTACGTCTGTTCGGTCGGCACCGACCTGGATTCGTACTGACCATGGCCTCGGATCTCTCCTGTCCAGCCTGCGGGACGACGTACGTCGCCGGACCCGACGAGCCCTGGCGGTGTAGCTGTGGCGAGGCCCTCGAGTTCGCGGATCGACCGTATCCCGAGGGCGACCCGCTCCCACTCGCCCGCCTCGATACGAGCGACGGCCTCTGGACGTTCTTCGAGTTCCTCCCGATCGAGCCCCACGTGACCTTTCACGAGGGATTTACCCCGCTGGTCGACGCCTTCAACTGGAACGCCGCGTTCAAACTCGAGTACGTCTTCCCGACGGGGTCGTTCAAAGACCGCGGCGCGACGACGACCCTCTCGCGGGCGGTCGAACTCGGCGTCGAGACGGTCCTCGAGGACTCTTCCGGCAACGCCGGCGCAGCGATCGCGACCTACGCGGCCCGTGCCGGCCTCGAGGCGGACATCTACGTGCCCGCTGACGTCAAACAGTCGAAGCTGATGGCGATCCAGCGCGCCGGCGCCCGCCCGGTTCGCATCGAGGGCTCCCGTCAGGACGTCACCGACGCCTGCATCGACGCGGTCGAGTCCGGCGAGGGCTGGTACGCCAGCCACGCCTGGAACCCCGCCTTCTACGCCGGAACGATGACGTTCGCCTTCGAGGTCGCCGCCCAGCGCGAGTGGACCGTTCCCGACGCCGTCGTCCTCCCGGTCGGCCACGGCACGCTCTTTCTCGGCGCCTACCGTGGCTTCCGACTGCTCAACGACGCCGGCATCGTCGACGGCATGCCGCGGCTGCTCGGTGCCCAGGCGGCCGGCCACGCCCCCATCGTCGACGCCCTCGGCGGCGACCCCCTCGGCGAGAGCGAGTCGGGGACCGACATCGCCGACGGCATCCAGATCGAAACGCCCGCACGAGGCGACGAGATCCTCGAGGCGATCGAGGCGACCGACGGCGACGCCATCGCCCTCGGCGACGACCCGATCGAGGCTGCCCTCGATCGCCTCCACCGCGGGGGGTTCTACGTCGAACCGACCTGTGCCGTCGCGCCGGCCGCCCTCGAGCGCTATCGCGACGAGGGAGTCCTCGCTCCAGACGCCGACGTCGTCGTGCCGCTGACCGGCAGCGGATTGAAAACGCTTTGATAGCCTCGGCTCAGAGTGTGCCGTAGATGGTCAGTCGACCCGCCGAGTTCTGCCCCCGCTGTGGTGAGCCCGTCGAACCGATCGTCGTCGACGGCCGCGAGCGCAGCCACTGTCCGACCTGCGAAACCGTGGTCTGGCACAACCCCGTCCCCTGTGCCGGGGTCGCCGTCGTTGACGCCTCGGGGGACGACCCCGCCGTGCTCTGTGTCGAACGCGGCGTTCCTCCGGGCGTCGGCGAGTGGACGCTCCCCGGCGGCCACATGGAGATCGGCGAAGACCCCGCGGTCGCCGCCGCGCGCGAACTCGAGGAAGAAACTGGCGTGTCGGTCGACCCCGACGCGCTCGAGCTGCTCGACGCGACCAGTCTACCGCCTCGTGGCGGCAAACACGTGGTGATGGTCCACTACGTCGTCGACCGGACCCACGCCGAGGGCGTCCCGGCGGCCGGGACGGACGCGAGCGACGCGCGGTTCTGGACGCCGAGCGAGTTCGACGCCGTCGACGAACGGTTCCGCCCGGTCCACGAACGACGATTTCGTGCGGCTGCGGCCCGGTTCGACTGAACCCGTCGTGGCACACGTCCGTGACGGGAGACCGGACCCGACACGACGATCGGTCGCCACGACCGGTACCGGTGGCGACGGAACCCGACATTCCTTTAGCCGACCCCTGAATACGGGCGGGTATGTTCCTCTCCCTACGCGCGGAGGTCGAAGACGCCCTCGAGGGGGCGCTCTCCGCACTCGAGTTTCCGACCGACGACCTCGGGGTCGAAGAACCGCCGGAGGACGTCGAGAGCGTCCTCGCCTCGAGCGTCGCGTTCCGGCTGGCCGGCGAGGCAGGCCAGGCACCGCCACAGGTCGCCGCCCGGATCGCCGAGGAGATCGACGTCGACGAATTAACCTACGTCTCCGAGATTCAGACCCAGGGGCCGTATCTCAACTTCCTGCCGAGCGACGCTTACTTCGGCGAGACGCTCGCGGGCGCGACCGACGAGTCCTACGGCGCACTCGAGGACCGCGACACGTCGGTCGTCGTCGAGCACACGAGCGCCAACCCGACGGGACCGGTCCACGTCGGCCGTGCGCGGAACCCGATCATCGGCGACGCCGTTGCGACCCTGCTCGAGTACGCCGGCTACGACGTCGATCGTCACTACTATGTCAACGACGCCGGCCGACAGATGGCCGTCTTCACGTGGGCCTACGAGACGTTCGACGAGGCCGACCTCGAAGACGACCCCGAGCGCGATCGCATCGAGTACGACCTCGTTCGCTACTATCGTAAGGGGAACGCCTTTCTCGAGAACGCGAGCGACGCGGAGGTCGAGGCCGCTGAATCCGAGATCGAGTCGATCATGCAGGGCCTCGAGGCGGGCGACGAGGCGGCCTACGAACGCGTCAGCGAGGTCGTCGACCAGGTCCTCTCGGGGATGAAGGCCTGTCTCGGCCGGCTCCCCGCCGAGTTCGACGAGTTCGTCAAGGAGACCCGCTTCATGCGCAACGGCGACACCGACGACCTCGTCTCGCGGCTCAAAGACCTCGACGAGGCCGTCTACGAGGACGACGCCTGGCAGCTCGAACTCGAGGCCCACGGCATCGACAAGACCCTCGTCTTCCTCCGTTCGGACGGGACCTCCCTCTACGCGACCCGGGACCTCGCCCACCACGAGTGGAAGTTCGACGAGTACGACCGCGCGGTGACCGTCCTCGGCGAGGATCACAAGCTGCAGGCCAGCCAGCTCCGGACGACCCTCGAGCTCCTCGGCAACGACACCGATCCGCTCCAGCAGGTGCTGTACTCCTACGTCAACCTGCCCGAAGGGAAGATGTCGACCCGTCGTGGCACCGGCGTCGATCTCGACGACCTACTCGACGAGGCGATCGACCGCGCCCGCGGGGAAGTCGAGGACCGACTCGACGATCGCATCCGCGACGATGACTTAGACGACGAGGACATCGAGCGCATCGCCCACCAGGTCGGGATCGGTGCCGTCCGCTACGACATCGTCTCGAAACAGCCGACGAAGGCGATCACCTTCGAGTGGGATCGCGCGCTCGACTTCGAGGCCCAGTCCGCGCCGTACGTCCAGTACGTCCACGCCCGCTGCTGTGGCATTCTGGAGGAGGCCGGCCTCGACCCCGAGACCGACCTCGCCGATCAGGACGTCGAACTCGAGGCCCTCGAGGCCGACCTGCTCGCGACCGACGCCGAACGCGACTTGCTCGAGACGATCGCCCGGTTCCCGGCCGTCGTCGACGAGGCCGCAGACGACCTCGAACCCCACCAGATCGCGACGTACACGCGGGAATTCGCCGACCGGTTCAACGGGTTCTACCGCGAGTGTCCGGTGCTCGCTGACGACGTCGACCCCGACCTCCGGGCGGCTCGCCTCGCGCTCGTGGCCGCCTCGAAACACACGGTCGCGAACGCGCTCGCGATCCTCGGCGTGGCCGCCCCGCGCTCGATGTAGACGGGCCCGGCGAGGCGCGTGGCCCGACCGGTCGCACCGCTGGTCGACGATCCGGGTTCAAAAAAGCGACAGCACAGCGCCGTCGTGGCCGCGAGCCGGGCCGAACGGCTCAGTGCTTCGTATCGCGGACCTTCGCCGCCAGTTCCTCTTCGGTGATGTAGCCGTCGAGCAACTCCATCACCCAGGTGACGTCGATATACACCGCGAACACGCGAGCGCCCTCGTGCTCGAGGACCAGCTCGATGGTTTCGACTTCGCTCTTGAAGGCGTCCCGGTCGGTGATCGCGTGAGCGAGGTCGTCGGCCACGTACTTCAGCTCCGCGTGGAGCGTCTCGGTGTCGGTGGTGTCGGTCTCGACGAGGACGCGGAGTGCGTCCGGGGTGTGCTCGACTTCGACGATCGACATGCTGTCGGTGCTGATGTCTTTGGCACCGTCCATGCCGGGCACCGCTTCCTCGTCGTCGTAGTCGTCATCGTCGTCGTAGTCGTCATCGTAGTCGTCGCTGGCGTCGTCGTCGGCTCCATCGTCGAAGCCGCTGTCGTCATCGTCGGGCGATTCTTCGTCTGTTTCGGTACTGGAACAGCCCGCAAGCACGGTCGCGAGCGCCGCTCCACTGCCGAGGAGGATTTTTCGTCGCTCCATGCTCGACCGCTCCAGCGTGACCGGGATTAGTAATTAGCTCGTACTGTCTCGACCTGCGATAGGTCTCGACCGCCCGAGCGGATTCGCCGGCTACTCCTGGATAGAAGTGCTAAGACGGCTATACCAGGCGCGCTGGGGGTTCCTGGCTGGCGATACGCACTCGAGAACCGAACCCACTCGATGTGACGACTGTAACTGGTCGATGGTAGTCACACCATTCGATGAAAACGGGCCGCTCGGAGGGCTCCAGTGGCCGCTCCAGCCACCGCCTACCGTCGTGGTAGCCGGTGACCACCGCCGTCACGTCCCATCTGACGGTCGACCGGGACCGACGGCTCAGGGGTCGGTTTCGGCTTCGGTGATCGCACTCGAGACGTCCTCGGCTGCCGCCTCCCCGCCGTCGCCCCGGTCGGCGTCGCCGTCGGTCGATGCGGCGGTCGCGTCGGTGCTCGAGCCGTCGGGCTCGTCGATCCCGGCGAGGTCGGCCGCGATCCGTCGGTAGGCGATGGCTGCCGGGCTCTCGGGCTGGTAGACGACCAGCGGCGTCCCGGCGTAGACGCTCTCGCGGGCGGCCCCGTCCTCGGGGACGGCGCCGAGCAACGAGAGCTCGAGGCGGTCGGCGATCTCGTCGTAGGAAACCTCGGTGTCGGGGTGGACGCGCGTGACCACGAGGCCGGCGACGCTTCCGCCGGCGTGGTCGGTCAGCTCGATCGTCTTTCTCGAGTCCTGGATGGAGGCGGGTTCGGGCGTCGAGATGACGACGACGGCATCGGCGAGCCCGAGCGGCAGGACGGTCTCGTGGCTGATGCCGGCGCCGACGTCGAGGAAGACGTAGTCGTACTTCGCCCGGAGGTCCGCGACGGCGTCGCGCAGGCCTTCGGGGGACGTCTCGGCGTACTCGTCGAGGCCGGTCCCGCTGGGGACGGCGACGATGTTGTCCGCCAGGCGGTACGTGGCGTCGTCGATCGATGCGTCACCGGCCAGTACGTCGTGTAGCGTCGTCGCGTCGGGCGTGAGGCTGACGAACCCGGCCAGGTTCGCCATGCCGAGGTCGGTGTCGACGATCGCGACGCGCTCGCCAGCCTGTGCGAGCGCCGTCCCGAGGTTGACCGTCGTGGTCGTCTTGCCGACCCCGCCTTTCCCGCTCGCGATAGCATAGACCGTCTCGTGGGACATACTCGGATACGCGGACGATGGAACGGCAGCACCTTAAATCGTCACCTCGCCTGGACGACGTCAGCGGCCCGTTCGGCCGTTAGGCTCTTGTATGGGTTCGCTGGCTCGAGTGACCGCGCGTCGGCGAGGCGTTCTCGAGGTGCACCCGGGACCCCCGCCGCTCGATCGGTAGTCACCGGCGTTCGGTCGGGCCTCGGACGGGCGCGGTGCGTCGAACCCGTCCCGATCGATCCGGTCTCGATAGCGTGTCAAAGAATACTTAGCCACAGCACCGTTTTGTTTCGTCAATGAGCCAGGAGGCCGAACGAGAGCAATCCGACCGGAAGAAGTACGAATTCCGGAAGGTCATCGAAGACCTCAAAAACTACGAGGGCTCCGGGACCCAACTCGTGACGATCTACGTACCTGAGGATCGACAGGTCAGTGACGTCGTCGCCCACGTCACCCAGGAACACAGCGAGGCGGCCAACATCAAGTCGAAACAGACCCGAACGAACGTCCAGGACGCCCTGACGAGCATCAAAGACCGACTCCGGTACTACGACACCTACCCGCCGGAGAACGGGATGGTGCTCTTCTCCGGTGCGGTCGACTCCGGCGGCGGCCAGACCGAAATGGTCACCAACGTTCTGGAAAGCCCGCCCCAGCCCGTCGAGTCCTTCCGCTATCACTGCGATTCTGACTTTCTCACCGAACCGCTCGAGGAGATGCTCGCGGACAAGGGCCTCTACGGCCTCGTGGTTCTCGACCGGCGCGAGGCCAACGTCGGCTGGCTCAAGGGCAAACGCATCGAGCCCGTCAAATCCGCCTCCTCGCTCGTTCCCGGCAAACAGCGAAAGGGTGGTCAGTCCGCCCAGCGATTCGCCCGACTGCGCCTCGAGGCGATCGACAACTTCTACCAGGAGGTCGCGGGGATGGCTAACGATCTGTTCGTCCCGAAACGACACGAACTCGACGGCATCCTCGTCGGCGGTCCGTCGCCCACCAAAGACGAGTTCCTCGACGGAGACTACCTCCACCACGAGATCCAGGACAACGTCATCGGCAAGTTCGACGTCGCCTACACCGACGAGTCGGGGCTGAAAGACCTCGTCGACAACGCCGAAGACGCGCTGGCCGACGCCGAGGTGATGAAAGACAAGCAGGTGATGGAGGAGTTCTTCGAGGAGCTCAACGCGGGCGAGCTCGCGACCTACGGCTTCGAGCAGACCCGCGAGAACCTCGTGATGGGGTCTGTCGACCGGCTGCTCATCAGCGAGGACCTCCGGAAGGACGTCATCAGTTACGCCTGTACGGAGTGTGGGAACACCGACCGCGAGGTGCTCGACCGTCGCAAGTCGACGCCCGAACACACCTGCAGTGCGTGTGGCGCCGAGGTCGAGGCGACCGACGAGGACCGCGAGGACGCCATCGACCACCTCATCGAGATCGCCGAACAGCGCGGCACCGAGACCAAGTTCATCTCGACCGACTTCGAGAAGGGCGAACAGCTCTACAACGCCTTCGGCGGCTTCGCCGGGCTCCTGCGGTACAACACCGGCGTCTAAACGCGCTTCTGGTCTGTTTTTTCTTTCGAGATCGATCGCGTCGATCAGAGCGTTCCGCGGAGATAGACCGCTTCGTCGGTGATCTTCTCGATGCTCCCCTCGTCGAGCGGGTGGGCACCGGCCGTCGGATCTCCCCAGCCCAGTTTGGCCTTGATCGTATCCAGGATGCTCGGGTTGGGATCGACGTAGCCGCGTCCGTCCTCGACGTCGACGATGCGTCCGACCGGGGTCCCGTCGGTGTTCAGTACGCGTTTTCCCTCGTCGTCTTTCGTGAGCTGCTCTCGAGTCATGGCTGGTCGGCAGTGTCGACGACGGCTCGAGCGGGCTGGCAGGTGACCGCCGTCGCTGCTCTCTCGGACGGAGAAGGGCCGGCCACGATATAAAGTGGCAAAATCGTTGTCACGGGATACGGACTGTTTCTCCCGGTCACGCCGGTAGGCCGTCCCTAGCCGAGTCGAAACGACCGGCAACCACTGCCTATCCGCAATTCTCGTACCCGGTTCCCGGGTCGACGCTGCGGCGCAATCGTTCACAACAGAAGGGTTATGACGCTAGTCGCGTATTACCACTCGATCAATGGCCGACTGCCACGTTGCCGTCGACGATCCCCGGATCACCGGCCGCTTCTCTCGCCGGCTCCCCGGAGCGTCGGCCAACCTGACCCTCCTCGGTGTCGTCCACGACCACCCGGCGAGCGTCGGACGCGTCGAACGCGTCCTCGAGTCGACCGACTCCGACGTGCTGGCCCTCGAGTTACCTCCCGCGGCAGTGCCCCTTTACCGGGCCTACGCTCGAGACGGTGACCCGGATGAGTCTCCCCGCTTCGGCGGCGAGATGAGCGCGGCGATCCGTGCCGCCCCCGACGCCGACGTCGTGGGGATCGACGCGCCGAACTGGTCGTTTCTGCGACGGCTCGTGACCCGACTGGTTGCCGACCGCGTTCGGCCGTCGACGGCGCGTCGCGTCGTCTCGAGCCTCGGCGGGGCGACCCGGGAGGCGCTCGCCTGCCGGATCGCAGCCACCCTCACGCACGCGACGTCGACGACAGTGGTTCGCGACGACCCCATCGAGTACGACTGCTCGCACGACGATCCGCCGGCCGAACAGGCCGCCCACGAGCGGGCCCACGTCGCCACCGTCCAGGCGTTGCTCGGGAGCGTCGACACGGACGGGACGGCCCTCGCCTACCGGGACGAGACGCGAGAGCGGTGTATGATCGAGCGCCTCGAGTCGCTTCGGACCCGCGGTGACGTCGTCGCCGTCGTCGGGATCGACCACCTCGAGGCGCTCGAGGCGGCACTGAGCGCCGACGCTCTCGAATCGTAGCCTCGCGGGTTGTCGAGTACCGTACGGAACAGACGGCGCGAAAGGAGTACGGCCGAGCACCGATTCGCTTCGACTGCGACCGCACGCTGTGTAGTCGGTCCTGTTCACTCCGCACTCGCTCCGCCCGATGACGATTCGTCGTCGACGTCGGTGACGATAACGAAGGTACAGGAGCCGCACTCGCAGCGATCGCTTCCGATCGGCTGGACTTTGCCAGTAGGCCACTGTCGTGCTGCATACACGGCACCACACTCAGTACAGCTGGCGAGTTCTCTGCTGACGTCGTCCCTGTTCGCCATCTCTTGGTAGAGTTGACGCAATATTCCTCGAATGACTCCTTCTATTTGCCGATCTGTCGGCGTCCACTCGGGTCGATTCGGTACTGACTGGCAGGAGTCGGCGAACGTCGCCTCCGGCAATCGAACCTGTCGTGTCGATCCGAACCGGGGACGTGAGAGGGGGTAGAAACCAGAAGATAGCGTTCGAATCCGATTCTCACCGACGGACCGGCGGTTCGACGGTAATCTCTCCGTCGGCGGTCACCGTCACGTAGTGGTCCTCGACGACGAACGAGAGGTGGCCGCCGGTTCGCGGGGTACCGTCGTACTTGGGGCGGAAGATGTCGTCGAGCGCGTCCGGGTCGATGGCGTCGTATAGCGAGACGCGCCCGTCGGTCGGGTCGAGACCCATGCAGTCGGCCAGCGCGTGCACCACGGTGGTGCTCAGCGTCGCCGGCCCGTCGGGGTCGTGAACGGCACGATAGATCGCTCGAGACTGTGGCTGCGGTGTCGAAGTCGGATGTCCGTGCATAACGATTACGTCGTGAGAATCACTCGCTGACGATATTAAAAGTCTATTCGTTACGTACCGACGTATTTTCACCGAAACGGCGGTTCTCGACGGGGATATCGGAAGAATCGCCTTCAATTGTCCAGCAGTTAAATCCGGGGTGCTATCGCACCAACTGCACCGATTCACACACTGATCGCCGATTCGTCTGGCGATCGGGTGTGCACTGACGTGCAGCGGCTACTATACTGGCCGGTGCTCGAGTCGATCGGCGCCACCGTCGCGGCGAGCGCCGTCACGAGAGTCGTTCCCGCCGGCCGTCACTCGTCGATATCCATGGAGTCTCCGCACCCGTCGTCCCCTCGACGAGGGGCCTGCGGCGGTCACCGACGCAGCGCCGAGACGCAGTGCCAGCAGTACGTGAACGCCGGATCGGCCGCGTTCTCCGCGCCGCAGTGGTGACAGCTGATCGACTCGCCGGCGACCTCGTGTTCCTCCTCCGGGGGGCCGATGTCGCCGCTGTCGTCAGTTGCGACGGCGTACCGATCGGACTCCGGCGAGGCGTGGGGCCGGGCCCGGTTAGGATCGGCGAACGCCGGGCTCGCCGTCCCGTCGTCTTCGTCGCGACGGACGTACACGTAGTACAGTACCAGATGAAGCAGGGCGAACAGCACCACGTACCCGATGAGCCAACCCCAGAGCTCCATCGCTGTGTTATACGTTCTCAAGGGACTTGGGTGTTCCCCGACTCATACTGTCCGTTGTAATTCGTTACCGGTGACCGCTCCCTCGATCGAGCGACCACTGGTACCACGACACAACAGACCGCATAAACCAGCGATAGTGTTTCGATCAGGTGACTTACCGGAGTGACTACAGGTCGCGTCCGAACTCGTCGAAGACCTCCAGATCCTCGGGGAGGTCGTACTCGATGCGCCGTTCCTCCTGGCGGTTGACGCCGGCATCCTCGAGGGGCGTCGCGACGTCCTCCCAGCCGGGTTTGATCTTGACGCTCTTTGCGGGCGTGCCGATGGCGATGTGGTGGGCGGGCACGTCGTGCTGGACGATTCCTCGAGCGCCGACGATGGCGTTCTCGCCGATCTTACAGCCCGCACGGATCATCGCATCGTAGGTGAGTCGGACGTCGTCCTCGACGATCGTGTGGTAGTTGCGGACCTCGGTCTGGTCGACGACGTCGTGGTCGTGGCTGTAGACGTGGACGCCGTCGGAGATCGAGACCCGGTCGCCGATGGTCAGCGTTCCGCGGTCGTCAAGGTGGACGTCGTCGTGGATCACGACATTGTCGCCGACCGTGATGTTGTGGCCATAGGTGAACGTGATCCCCTTGAAAAAGCGGCAGTTCTCCCCGCACGCCTCGAAGAGGTGGCCTGCGAGCATCCGTCGGAATCGCAGCGCGAACTCGACGTTGTCCGCGATCGGCAGGCTATCGAACTGGCGCCAGAGCCACTGGAGGTGTTTCGAGCGGCGGAACTTCTCTTCGTCCTTCTCGGCGTAGTACTCGCTTTCGAGCGTCGTGTTGCACGGATCGTAACTCTGGAGACGGACGCGCTCGGCCGCCGAGACGTCGGCACCAGCCTGCCAGCGTTCGTAGGCGTCCCGGTCGCCGGAGAGGTCGAGCAGGACGTCCTCGACGACGGCACAGGTGTCCTCGTCGCCCGCCAGCCGTCGGTCGACCTCGTCGATGAACTCGCGCATCCCCGATTCCGCCTCGTCGGGGAGCGAGACGTACCGCTTTGTCATATGGCGTGGTATAGCCCGCTGCATTGATAGGGGTTCGGTTGTGCGTCCGTTTCGCCGGCGTCTTCCCGGTGACGTCACCGTTACCGGCCTCGAGTCGGCGGTCCCCTCCGACTGTCTGCTGTACCGATTTACCGGCCCGGCCGCAGGACTGCTCGCGGTCGGGCCGGAACTGACGTACAGTCGTCCGTCTCACGGCTGTTCGGCCTGCCACCTCGAGAGTAGCCAGGCCGGGAGCGCGATCGAGGCGGTCACCAGCCCTGCGGCGACCACCCCCGTCCCGATCGTCAGCCGTCGGGGCCCGACGTCGAACCGGAGCGTCGCGAGGACCGCGACGGCGACGGCCGCGAGGAGAACGGCGGCCAACACCCGCTCCGGCGGCCACCGGCGAGGGTCGCTCATACCGCTGCTTCGGTCGCCGCTGATTTCAACGGTTCGACGTAGCGTCCGGAACGACGGACGATTCGCATGATTTATTACCTGACTTTCTGCGATAGGTGAGTATGACACACGAGGCGGTGAGTGGCGAATGAGTTGGATCGACACCCTAGAGCGCATCGGACAGTTTACGAGCAAATACTTCGTCGTCTGGGTGCTGTTATTCTCCGCCGTTGCCCTCTACACGCCGGGGACGTTCGTCCCGATCGGCGATCACATCCCCCTGTTGCTCGGTCTCGTCATGCTCGGGATGGGGCTGACGCTCACGCCTGCGGACTTCCGGCGGATCCTCGAGCGCCCTCGCGACGTCCTGATCGGCTCGGTCGCCCAGTGGGTGTTGATGCCGGCGTTCGCGTACGGGCTGGTCGTCGTCCTCGGACTGCCGTGGGAGATCGGCGTCGGGCTGATCCTCGTCGGCGCCGCGCCGGGCGGGACGGCCTCGAACGTGATGACGTACCTCGGTCGCGGTGACGTGGCGCTGTCGGTGACGATCACCTCGGTGACGACGATCGCCGCGCCGCTCGTGATGCCGGCGTGGGTGGTCTTACTCGCCGGCGAGCAGATCACGGTCACGTTCGCCGAGATGGCCCAGGAGATCGTCCTCATCGTCCTGATCCCCGTCGTCGCCGGACTGGTCCTCCGATACGTCCTCGATACCTACGCGCCGACGGCAGCGAAGGTCGGCCTGTCGATCTTCCCCGCGATCAGCGTCGCCGCCATCGTGGCCATCGTCGCGGCCGTCGTCGGCCTCAACGTCGAGGAGATCCTCACCGCCAGCGCGATCGTGCTGGTCGCGGTCGTCCTGCACAACGGGCTGGGGCTGGGCGCCGGCTACGGCGTCGGCTATCTGACGGGTATGAGCGAGGACCGGGCGCGTGCCTGTGCGTTCGAGGTCGGCCTCCAGAACAGCGGGCTCGCGGTCGCGATCGCCGTCGCGTTCTTCGATCCCCTCGCAGCGCTCGTTCCGGCGCTGTTCAGCGTCTGGCACAACGTCTCCGGGCCCGCGCTCGCGACGTACTTCACCCGGATCGACGGCGAACCCGTCTCGGAGTACGAACCGGGAATCACCTCAGACTGATCGCCGCCCGGTTCCGGACGGTTTTCGTTCGCTTTCGCGTGATAGTTCATCGAACGAGAACCAAATTCGAATACCCTTATACGATTTTAATCTTCTTCCCCATACCCTTATACGGTTGTTTGGTGTGCTATAAGAAAGCATGAACGAAGTCACGCACGTCCAGAAGGCGTGTGCGTACGTCACCCGATCGACGGGCGAACTGCTCGTCTTCGAGGGACCGGGCCACGACGGCCTCCAGATCCCGAAAGGCACCCTCGAGCCCGGCGAGTCGCCCCGCGAGGCGCTCCACCGGGAGGTCCTCGAGGAGACGGGGCTCGGGACGTTGAACGGCGTCTCCCATCTGACCACTGACGTCTGGACCCGCCGCCGATCGAAACGCTACGTCCGCCACTTCTTTCACGCGACGGTGCACGAGCCCCGCGATCGGTGGACACACGTCGTCACCGACGGCGGCGACGAACACGGTTCCGAGTTCGAACTGTCCTGGGTCGCCCCGCCGACCGCGTCTGACTTCGCACTCGACCTCGACGACTACCTCCCGCTGTTGCCGACCGTCCCGTCGGCGGAGGCGGTCTCGAGTTACTCCGATTGAGTCACTTCGAAAGCGCCCGTTCGACCGCCTCGGCGACGGTTCGCGCTTTGTCGGCCAGCTCCCTCGAGAGGACGCCGTCGTCGACGGCAGCCTCGAGTTCGTCCGCGTCGACGACCGCGACGGAGCCGTCGGGTCGGCGGATCACGTCGACGTAGAGGTCGACGTAGCGAGCACAGTCGGGAAAGAGTTCGACGGGCGTACAGACGTTGACGTACGTTCCTTTCGACCCGCCGTCGGCGCTTTTGTACGTCGTCGGGTACCACCACCGCCCCTCGCGGAACCTCGTGACGGCGACGTCGCCGTCTTCCTTGGGCGTTCCGAGGGCGTCGTAGCTGCCGCCGGCGTGCATCGACCGCTCGAGCGTGATCGTGCCGTCGGTCCCCCACTCGGTGACCTCGCCGGTTCCGAGTGAGATGTAGCGGCCGTCGGGCTTGCCGTGGCCGATCTCGAGGCGGTCGCCTTCGGTGGGGCCGAACTGCCGCGAGACGGCGGCGAAGGGGAACTCGGATTCGCCGGGGGAGTCACAGACGGCCTCGGCGAAGTCGACTGCCGCGCTGGCCGCGCGGTCGGCGGCCTTGATCCGGTGGTGGCCGGCCATCGTCGTCTCGACCGCCCGCCGAGCGTCGTCCAGCGCGAGCCGTGACTCGCGACCGAACCAGTACCAGTCGGTCCGCCGCTGGGCGACGAGTCGACCGGGTTCGCCTGGCTCGTCCGGGGCGTCTTCGAGCGCACCGTCGAGGGCTTCGGCTCGGTCGGCGGCGCGCTCGAGGGCGGCACCCATGGCCTCGAGGTCGGCGTCGGCGGCCGCGTGCTGCCAGCGGACGCCCCAGCCGTCGGGGACGTCGACCGAGAGCAGGTCGGTCATCCCGACCAGTTCCTCGGCCGCGGGGCCGCTCATCGCGGCGGAGACGCCGGTTCGGTCCCGCGAGAGCGTACAGAGCCCACCCTCGACCTCGAGGATGGGCTCGACGAGCGGCCGGTCGTCGTCCCACGGGGGCGTCGGCTCGCCGATCCGGACGCGGTAGCGGTCGCCCGAATCGACGTAGCCGTCGACGTCGTCGTATCTGAGATAGCCCCGGCGGCCGTCGCCGAGGTCGACGACCGCCCCGCTGCCGCCCGCCGCCTCGAGCACTTCGGCGTCGTAGACGGCGCCGCGAGCGACGTCGCCGCCCCAGTGGAAGGTGTCGATCGCGAGCGTCGCGAGGTCGTCGGCGACCGACTCGACGGCCTCGGGATCGCCCGACACTTCGAGTCCCTGTCGGTCCCGGCTCGTCCAGATCGAGACGTCGGCCGGCGCGACGGTGAACGCGTCGTCGTCGAACCGCTCGCGGATCGGTTCCGAGGCCTGAACCACCTCGAGGCCGGCGCCGTTCAGCAGCTGCGTCACCGCCGTCGCGTAGATGCCCCGAACGCGTACCCTCGTCATGGCTGACCGCTTCGTCCGGCACCCCTTTGTGAATTCCGAGTCGTGACAGGTCGACCACTCTCGACGGTGACCGCCCAAACCCGAGCCTGGCGGCGCTTGCGTCGGGGCTGGTGGCGAACGCTTACTGGCCCGGAGGCCTAACGTCCCGGCATGCAGCGCAGGCGAGACCCGGTCGAACGAGCCGACGAGGAGTCCCGAGACCTCTACGACGTCTCGACGTGGGAGCCGCGATCGCTCCTCGATCGGATCGCCTACGCAATCTACGGCGGGATCAACTTCGGTCTCCGCGGGATCGTCCTCCTGGTCGCAGTGACGATCACGCTGGTGTTGCTCGCCCAGCCGACGATCCTCCTGCTCGAGGAGCCGCTGCTCGGTGCGTTCTTCGCGCTGTCGGTCGTTCCTGCAGCGTTGCTCGCCGCGTTCATCTGGTATACGGACGTGACGACCAGCGAGCCGCTCGGGCTGCTCGTGGCGACGTTCGTCCTGGCGGTGCTGTTCGCGACGTTCGCGGCCGTCGTCAACGACGTCACGGGGCCGTATCTGCAGGTCGTCCCGGTGGTCGGCTGGGCGCTGTTTTTTTACGTGATCGTCGGACCGGTCGAGGAGGCGGTCAAACTCCTGGCCGTCCGGGTGTTCGCCTACCGCAGCGACACGTTCGACTCGGTGCTTGACGGGGCGGTCTACGGCGCCGTCGCGGGGCTGGGGTTCGCTGCGATCGAGAACACGATCTACATCAGCGGGACCGTCGCCCAGGCCGACGCGGGATTTTTCACCGCGGCGACGGGGATCGCGACGGTCCGGGCGCTCGTCGGCCCGGGCCACGTCATCTACTCGGCCATCGCGGGCTACTACCTCGGACTCGCGAAGTTCAACCCCCAGTACGCCGGCCCGCTCGTCGTGAAGGGGCTGCTCGTCGCCGCGTTCGTCCACGCCACGTACAACACCACCGTCGGTATCGTCCCCGGACTGATCGCGACGATCTACCCGGTGTCGGTCGGGTTCGCGTTCGTTAGCTACGTGATCTTCTTCAACCTCCTCGTCGGCTACTACCTCTACCGGAAGGTCTCCCGTTACCGTCGCACCTACCGCTCCGTCAGAGACGACGTCGACGACGTGACTCCGGAACTGACGGAGTTCGAACCACCACGCCGCCGGTAGACCTGCTCGAGAATCCCTCACGGTTCCGATTTCGGCGTCCACGCTGGTGCAGGCACCACCGGCTTCCCTCCCAGTCGCGGAGCCGCAGGTATGTGTGCGACGTTTACTGACGACGACATCGAGAAACGAGTCCGGACCGCGACCGGCGAGGAACTCGGCACCGTGACCGACGTCGACGACGAGACGGCCCACGTCGAGACCGACCCGGGCGTGCTCGACTCGATCCGGGCGACGCTCGGCTGGGGTGGGGATACCACCGATCCGATCTCGATTCACGAAGACGCCGTCGACGAGATCACCACCGACGCGATCCGCCTCGAGACCGAATCGATCGCCGAGGAAGACGACGTCGCGAGGGTCGACCCTGACGAGGCAGACGACGCCTCCGCGGCGGCTGGTGACGCCTCGTCGCTGGACGACCGGTTCGACGCGACCGAACAGGGGTCCGGGACGGACCTCGAGCCGGACGACGCACAGACCGACGTCCAGCGCGAGGCGGCCGACCAGCCCGACCCGGACCGCGAGCGGGCAGCCGACGAGGACGATCTCGAGACCGAACTCGAGGACGTCGACGTGACCGCCGCGATGCCCGAAGCCGAGATGGAAGACGAACCGGACGAATCCGGGCTCGAGGAGGCAGGAACCGACGCCGAGGAGGCGACGGGTGGCAGTGTGACGACCGATTCGGCGAGCGACCCAGCGGCTACGGCCCCCTCGAGCGAGGCGGCCGCTACCGACGTGAGCAACGATAGCGTGACGACCGATGCGGCGAGCGAGCCCGACTCCACGGCGTCGTCCGACTCCACGACGTCGTCCGACTCGAGCGGATCCCCCGATCGTTCCGACCCGACTCGAGCGCCATCGGAAGTCGACGGATCGCAGACGGTCGACGAGCCGGAGCCAGTCGAGACGCCCGACGAGGTGACCGACGACTCACCGGGTGGATCGACCGACGACTCATCCGACGAGGACTCAGCTGTTGCCAATCTCGAGACGGGAATCGACGCCGAATCACTCGAGGATGCCGCTGACTCTTCAGGTGGGTCGACCGACGAGGAATCGGCCGTTGCCGACCTCGAGCCGGGAATCGACGCCGAATCACTCGAGGACGCCGCCGACGACCGGACCACATCCGACCGCGACGTCGGGACCGAGTCGCGTGAAACCGACGCCGAGCGGACGGACCTGGCCGACGAACTGGACGCCGGTGGCGACCTCGAGTCGGCAGTGCCACCTGACTCGTCCACGTCACCGGTGTCGGAGGGAGACGACCGGTCAGCCGAGACCAAATCCGGCGACGCATCCGCGGCTGACGTCGCTCTCGGCACCGAGGGTACAGCACCCGAATCGACGGGACAGTGGCCGGAGACGGATCTGCGGCCAGAAACGACGCTCGAGGCGGACGCGGTCGCCAGCGATCAGAGGGAACTGCCGGACCAGGGGGACGAAGCCACTGACGCTGAAGCCGACCTGAGGGCGGCGAGCGAGCGTGGCTCGAGGATATCGACGTCGCCGGTCGATGCCGCCGTTGCCGCACAGCGGGCGACCCTTCGCAGCGGCCAGGAGGCGATGAAACTCGGGTTCACAGCCCAGCGCTCGGTCACACGGATGACCATCGAGGGGCCGATGCTGGCCCAGCGTAGCTCCCTCGAACTGGCCGAGACCGCGACGAAGGGGTACCGCGACGCCATCTCGACGATGATGGGACTCGACGCCGGGAGTTCGGGCGACCGCCAGTCACGGAGGCGGTCGACGGATCGATCCGGCGACGACGGGGCCTCTCGACCGGCGACGATGGACGACACGATCGAGGGACACCTCGAGCAGGTGCGAGAATTCCAGGCGGAGCGTGGTGCTGACGCGCCGCCGGAGGTCGAGCGGATCGCGGCGCTCCTGGACCGTCAGACCGAACTGCTCGAGGAGTGTCGTGAACACCTCGAGGAGTCGCGATAGGCGTCGCGGTCGGAGCGCTGGTGCCGAGCTCAGTCGAAGCGGGCCTCGAGCAGCCGTTCGACGTACTTCGCGAGCACGTCGACCTCGAGGTGGACGGGATCGCCGACGTCCTTCTCCGAGAGCGTCGTGAGTTCGTAGGTCGTGGGGATGATAGCGACGGTGACGGTCCCGGCCCGCTTATCGAGGTCGGCCACGGTCAGGCTGATTCCATCGAGCGTGATCGAGCCTTTCTCGACGACGTACTGGTCGTAGCTTTCCGGGAGGTCGAACTCGAAGAACCAGTCTTCCTCCACGGATTCGACGTTCGAGACGGTCGCGACGGCGTCGACGTGCCCCTGGACGACGTGGCCGTCGAAGCGGCCGTCAGCGGGCATCGCCCGCTCGAGATTGACGACGTCGCCTTCCTCGAGGTCGCCGAGATAGGTGCGCTCGACGGTCTCGGTCGCGAGGAAGACCTCGAACCACCCGCCCCCAGGTTCGTCATCGCTCGGCCGGTCAGGGGCGCTTCGCGCCTCGCGCTCCACTCGCGGTTCGTCACCGCTCGACCGTTCCGAGGCGCTTCGCGCCTCGCGCTCCTCGAATCGTTCGACCGTCAGACAGGCGCCGCTGACGCTGATGCTCTGGCCGTGTTCGAGCCCCGTCGCGACCTCGTCGGCCCCGATCCGGAGCCGGAGGCCGTCGTCGGTCCGCTCTCGAGCGACGATCTCACCGGTCTCCTCGACGATTCCCGTGAACATACCCGGGAGTGATGGGCGACGGCGGAAAGCCGTTCCGGGTCCGCTCGAGGCCCTGACCCGAGGGGCCGGTCGCCGAGTTGCTCGTGGCGCGGGTCGACTGTCGCCCAGCCCAGGCAGGCGGGCAGCGGTTCCCGGTGGAACGTGAATGGCCGCAGTTCCCGGTGGAGCCTATTTGGTCGTCGGCCCTGTCGGACCATCGATGGCTGACGGAGACTCCCTGTTTCAGTCCGCCCGGAACTGGGTCGCCACGCCGGGCAGACGGATCGACCGCTCGAGCGAGAACCGACTCACACAGTGGATCCTGTTCGATGGCAACCGCGAACGCGTCACTGCCGCCTTGCTCGGAACCGTCTTCGTTACGTTGCTCGTCCTCGGCGGACTCTGGCCGATCCAGTATCAGGAGCTGCTGGCCGAGACGACGATGGTCCAGACGGTGTTCAACACGCTGCTCTCGGGAACGATCCTGCTGGTCTCGATCGTGGTCTCGATCGCCGCCGTCAGCATCTCCCAGGAACTCACCTCGCTCGGCGACCAGTCCGAACGCGTCGAGACGACCATCGACTTCCAGAGCGCGATCGAGGACCGCGGGATCGTCGAGGTCAGCCCCGCACGACCGGGGCAGTTCACCGCCGTCGTCCTGCAGTCGATCAAGCAGCGGGCGGACGAACTCCAGGAGTTCGGTGGCAGCGAGGCGTACCGCCGCGACGTCGATCGGCTCCGCGCGGACATTCACACGAACACCGAGAGCGTGCTGACCACCCTCGAGCGCGTCCCGAACGGCTCGACGGACGAACTGTTGACCGGGTTGAACTACGACTCCTCGTGGCAACTCTACCAGACGCGGCGGATCCTCACGAAGTACGACGAGCAACTCAGCCCCGACGAACGGGCGGTGCTCGAGGACATCATGGACACGCTGCACAAGCTCATGGTCTGTCGCGAGTACTTCAAGACCCTCTACTACAAGCTCGAGCTCTCCGACCTCTCGACGACGCTGCTGACGGTCTCGCTCCCGATCATCGTCTTCATCTCGTACGTCCTGCTCGCACTCGACACCGGGCTCTTTCCCGACGTCTCGCTGCTCGGCTACACGCCGCTTTCGGTCTTCATCAGCTTCGCGTACACCATCGCACTCGCGCCGTACGCAGTTCTCACCTCGTACGTCCTCCGCGCTGCAACCGTGACCAAACTGACGCCAGAGGAGGGACCGTTCGTGCTCGATGCGGATCGCGAAACGGCCTACGATCGACAGGACTGATACGGATTCCTGTACCGATGTACCGGCGCAACCGCCGTTTAGGTCGCGGTTGCGCCGGAAATGACGTCCAGTAAACCGTATGAACCGCCGGTCGCGTCACTCGAGCAGCGCCGTCGGCTCGAGCGACCGGGAGGGGGCCGCGAGCCACTCGACGCCGGTGTCCTCGACGACGAGCACGTCGGTAACTCGCACGCGGGCGCCGTCGACGCGGCCGGCCGCCTCGAGTCGGACGACGCTGCCCGGGCCGACCTCGTCGCTCCCCTCGACGGGTGGCTCGTGGGGCTCGAGGCCGACACCCGAGACGTCGGTTTCGACGTTCCCCTCGCCGACGACGCCGAACGCGCGGACCTCGGCCTCGAGGTCCGCCTCGACGGCGGTCACCGAGTGGGCGTCGGCCGTCAGCATCGCCTCGCTCGAGCGAAAGGCGTGGGTGACGCCGACGTGGGCACGGCGCTCGGGGCCGCCCTCGCCCTCGACGACGAGCGTCCGGACGAGGGCGCCGTGGTAGCCGCCCGGCTCTCGCGGGGCGACCGAGAGTTCGATGGGTTCACCCGCCAGGAGCGCCCCGTCGGACCCCGACTCGATCCGCGTGTGTCCGGCGGGGAACGCACCCGCCGTGACGATCGCCTCGTCGATCGCGATCCGAAGCCGCTCGGGGGTCAGCTCCCTCCCGCCGACCTCGAGACGCCCGTCGGCGTCGACGGTCGCCTCGGCGAGCAGTTCGGCCCCACGCCGGATGCCGGCGCTCGCGGCCCGCTGTGCGGCCGCGATCCGGTCGCGTTCTACCTCCGTCTTCGTCGCCCGAGCCCGTTCGAGGACCTCCGTCGAGGCGAGCGCAAAGCCCGCCTGCTCGAGAAAGAGCGCGGCATCGTGAGGGATTCGTGGCGGCGTCAGGACGGTGCCGGCGAGCCCGCTGTCCGAGAGGGCGGCCGCGAGCGCCTCGGCGGGGTGGGCAGTCGACTCGCTCGAGTGGGACAGCCACGTCTCGCGGTCGGGATCGAACGCGACGGCGTGAACGGTTCGGCCGGCCGCGCCGTTATCGCGGCTTTCGACCGGCGTACAGTACCGGACGTCGGGGTCGCCTCGAGTGCCGACGTGGACGAACGCCGCGGCGTCGCGACTGGCGAGTTCGTCGACGAGGGCGGACTCGAGGTGTGTGTGAACCGCCTCGGGCACGGCTTACGGGGCTTCGGCTTCGACTTCCTCGGCCTCGAGTGGCCGCTGGGCGTCTTCGACGAGTTCCTCCAGGGTCGCGTCGGTCAACTCGTTGTTGAGCAGGACGTCGATCGGCAGGGTCGGAGCGCCGTCGACCAGGTTCTCGAGGAGGGTCAGACGCTCTCGAGCACGCGACATACCGACGTAGAAGACCCGCCGTTCGTTGTCGGTGAGGACGGGAACGGGCGAGGTGGTCTTGGTGAACTCCTCACAGCCGGGGATGTTCTCGGGGTCGTCGACAGTGGCGACCATCTGTTCGACGACTTTCTCGGTGAGGTCGGTGCCGACGATGACGTGGTCGGCCTCGCGGCCCTTCGCGGAGTGGATCGTGCCCACGCGGACGCGGTCGGTAGGCATCCGGCTGTACTCGCCGATCGCGAAGTACGATCGGACGCTCTTTTTCTGGAAGTTGGTCACTTTCCGGACCATGTCCGCCGCCGAGGCGGGACCCGGCATGAACGGGGCGTGGTCTTCGATGACCTCGCGGGGGATCACGAGTTCCTCGAGGTCGTCGATGCCGGCGTCTTCCTGGTGGTCGTCGATAGCGTCGAACAGCTCGTCGCGTTCGTTGGTGCCGAACGCCGAGTCCTGGAGCATGTCGGCGAGCCGGCGGGCCTGCAGGCCGGTGACGTCCTCGCCCGCGTCGATCGCTTCGACGGCTCTGACGTAGTCGGTGAGCCGATCGGTCCACATCCGCTGGTCGGTCAGCGAGCTGAAGGGGACGCCCTCGGTGATGAACTCGTCGATGAACTGGAACATCTGGTAGCGCGCCCGGAACAGCACCATGATCGTCCCGTCGCCCTCGACGAGGGTTTGCCGGACCATCCGAACGACGTCGAGCATCGACGCGTTCCGTCGGGCCTCGACGCTCCCGCCTTCCTTGCGCGGGTTGAGGTCTTTGTCCTGGCGCTGCTCGATGTGGCGAATCTCCTTGTTCACCGCGTTGAGCACGTTCGAGGGCAGCCGGTAGGAGTTCGGCAGGATGACGTCCTCGTCGACCTCCTCCTCGAGCAAGAGTGCGGGATCGGCCCCCTGCCAGGAGTAGACGACCTGGTCGTCGTCGCCGGCGATCAGGACCTCCGACACGTGGGGTTTCCACTCCTCGTAGACGGCGTACTGCAGGGTCGTGATGTCCTGGAACTCGTCGATGACGAGGTAGTCGACGTTCGGGACGAGCGAGCGCTGTTTGACGCGCTCTAACATGTCGGCGAAGCCGATCTTGCCCTGCTCGCCCTTGTAGGATCGCCAGCCGCGGATCGCTTCGGGGACGTCGATCCGATCGTCGTCGGAGGGCCAGGTCGGGGTGTATTTATTTCCTTCCTGAGCGTTCGGATCGATCTCCGGCGGCAGTCTTACTTCCTCGACGTCCCACTGGAAGGGGACGTCGTACCAGTCGGCGACGTCGCGGCGGGTTCGCTGGAGCCACTGGCTGGTGGCGATGATCTTGTTCCCAATCGTCGTCGAGCGGGCGGTGCGTCGGCCAGCACCGGAGTACTCGTCTTCGAACTCGAGGCCGAAGTCCTCACAGAACTCCTCTTTGTCGGATTCGCCGATAACGTCGCTTCGAGAGAGATCGAGGAGATCGTACGCCTTGGCGTGCATGGTACAGACGTTGCCCTGCAGTGCCCGTGGGCTCTCGTCGAGTCGGTCGGCGAGTCGTTCGCGAACTTCCTGTGCGGCCGCTCGGGTGTAGGAAACGACGAGAATGTCCCGGAACGTGACGCCGTCACGCTCGAGGATCTCTTCGACGTGGTCGAGTAAGGCAGTCGTCTTCCCGCTGCCCGGACCACCGAACAACCGGGTCACCTTCGTCTCCGTGGTAGCCATTGTAGCTGTTCAAGAGCGCGATACTCATAAGTCACGTGGGTTTTCCTCGACAAACGCCCGGGAGACGCGCCGGTTTCGGGGATTCGGGGGAATCCGATGCTGCCGTCGGTGACGAAAACTCGACGGGACCGTCCCGCCGACTGTGTGGAGACCGCCAGGATTCCGTGGGGAGGTTACTGGTTTCGGGGGGAGCGGGCTGTTCGGACGTCGGCGCCGTCGCGGATCTTGTCTTCACACTCCGGACAGACACGCGGCTCGTCCACTCCACGTGGAGTGAACACCCGTGCGTAGGCGTCCGTCACGAAAGCGCCGCAGTTCTGGCATTCCGGCATCGTTGCACCTGATACAGTACTGGGGAGTGAGTAGTTATAATTGTATCGAACGCTGGCGCAAAAATAGGTGCTGACGTCGTCGCCATCGGCCGTACTCGCTTTTCAGAACGTGGTTCGATTCGCCCGTTAGACCCCTGTCTGCGTTCCGAGATAGCGTGCGGACTCGAGCGAACCGACGGCACTGAGCGGTTACGGCGTCGGTTCCCAGCCACAGACGGTACAGCAGCTGGCGGACGTATCGTGGAGTCCGCCGCACTCGGGACACTGCTTCTTGTTATACTCCCGTTCCCACCCGACTCGTTCTACCGTATGACCGCGGTCCGCGAGGAATTGATCGAACACGTCGTCACCGGCACCGTTGGGTGAGGATGCCATAGGTGTGTGAATGTGCAGCATACTACTAAACCGTTGGGGTGGGTGAAAGGACTGCCTCATCTTTGTGACCCGATACCACGCGACAACTCCGGCGGGCCGCTTTTCGGGCTTCGGACTGTCCCGTCCACGTGGGGGCGGCCGTGGCCCGTCGTTGGATCCGAACCGACCCGCGGACTTTTCTCGCGCTCTCTCGAAGGACGACCTATGAGCGACCTTCGCCTCGATGCGACCCAACTCGATCGCTACTCGAGACACGTCATCATGGACGAGATCGGTCCCGAGGGCCAACAGCGGCTGCTCGAGGGGAGCGTCCTCGTCGTCGGTGCGGGCGGCCTCGGCTCGCCGGCGATCCAGTACCTCGCGGCCGCCGGCGTCGGTCGGCTGGGGATCGTCGACGATGACGTCGTCGAGCGATCGAACCTGCAGCGACAGATCGTCCACGCCGACGCGGACGTCGGGCGGCCGAAAGCCGACAGCGCCGCCGACTACGTGGCGGCGCTCAACCCGGACGTCGACGTCGACGTCCACGAGACGCGTCTCACGCCCGACAACGTGGCGAGGCTCGTCGACGACTACGACGTCGTCCTCGACGCCAGCGACAACTTCGCGACCCGATATCTGCTGAACGACTACTGCGTGCTCTCTTCGACGCCGCTCTGTCACGGCGCGATCTACCGGTTCGAGGGCCAGGTGACGACGTTCACGAACGACCGCTCGAGCGAGCCCGACGCGGCCGACGACGGCGACTCGCCGCCGTGTTACCGCTGTCTCTTCCCCGAAGCGCCCGAACCGGGGACGGTTCCCGACTGTGCGACCACCGGCGTCCTCGGCGTCCTCCCCGGCACCGTCGGCTGCATCCAGGCGACGGAGGCCGTCAAGGTCCTCCTCGAGACGGGCGACCTGCTCGAGGGCCGGCTGTTGCTCTACGATGCGATGGACATGACTTTCGAGACCGTCGAGATCCGCTCGAACCCGGCGTGTCCGGTCTGTGGCGACGACCCCGCGATCGAGTCGGTCGCCGACGCGAGCTACGAGGGGAGCTGTTCGCTGACGGCCGACTGACCGACCGGAGCGCCCTCGTCGCCTCGTCCCCGACTACTCGCGATCCTGATGTCGAACCCGGACCATTCCCTCCGAGGTCACCCCGACGATTAGCGGCGTCGCGATCTTTCGTCCGGAGACGGCCGAGCCGGCGGCGTCGCTGACGACTTTCATCAGATCGGGTGCCGTGTAGTCGACCTTGACGCCCTCGTCGTCACAGGCCTCGTAGACGAGCTGGGGCACGTCGTAGAGGTCCGTTCCCGCCGGCACGCGGACGCGAACCGGCGCCCGGAGCGCCTCCGCGAACGCGACCGTCTCGCGGGCTTTCTGTAAGTTCTCGCGAGCGCTCGACTCGACCGACGAGACGTTCGCCCGCGAGGTCCCGAGTTCGTCGGCGATGTCGGCCTGTGAGATGCCGCGTTCGCGCAAGCTGAGCACCTGTGCCTGGCGATGGGTCAGTACGCTCGTCTCGGGATCGAACCCGATCTCCTCGAGCAACTCGTCGACCTCCTCGATCACCGCCGACACCTCCACGGCGCTCGGACTCGCGTACGCATACCTGCTACTAGTTGACGGTGGAACCAAAGCTCCCCCGGTCTCTTCGTCGAGTCGACCGGTTCCCGAAGCTGCTACAGGGGCGACCGACACCGTATGGTTGTGTAACCGAACTCAGTCCACGCGATGCGAGGAGCCGAACGCTATTTGGCGCTCGCGGAAGTGCCACGAGGCATGAACGTTTCCGAGGCCGCCGGGACGGCCGAGACCGTCCTCGAGGAGCTCCGCGGCGCCGTGATCGCCGACCGCAGGCGGCTCGAGACGATCCTGACGGCCATCGTCGCCGAGGGCCACGTCCTGCTCGAGGACGTCCCCGGCACCGGGAAGACGCTCACCGCGCGGTCGCTGGCGACGGCGCTCGGCCTCGAGTTCAGCCGGATCCAGTTCACCCCCGACCTGCTTCCGGCGGACGTGACGGGCACGCACGTCTACGACGAGCACGCCGGGACGTTCTCGTTCGAGGCGGGGCCGATCTTCGCCAACGTCGTCCTCGCCGACGAGATCAACCGTGCGCCGCCGAAGACCCAGGCTGCGCTGCTCGAGGCGATGGGCGAACGGCAGGTCACCGTCGGCGGCGAGACGCGCCCGCTGCCGGAGCCGTTTTTCGTCGTTGCGACGCAGAACCCCGTCGAGCAGGAGGGGACCTTCCCGCTGCCGGAGGCCCAGATCGACCGATTCATGGTCAAAACCGAACTGGGCTACCCCGACCGGATGGGCGAGATCGAACTGATCGACCGCCGGGCGAGCCGTCGGTCGCGGACGCCGACGGTCGATCGCGTGGTCGACCGCGAAACCGTCCTCGCCGTCCAGTCGGTGCCCGAGTCGGTCACCGTCGACCCGAGGCTCCGCGAGTACATCGTCGACGTCTCCCGGGCGACCCGCGAGGACGACCGCGTCGAGGTCGGCGTCTCCCCGCGCGGCGTCCAGCGGCTGTTCGAGGCGGCCCGAGCACGGGCGGCGATCGCCGGCAGAGACTACGTCGCGCCGGAGGACGTCCACGCCGTGGTCCACCCGGTGGTCGATCACCGACTCGTGTTGACGACCGACGCCGAGGTCCGCGGCGTCGATCCGGCCGCCGTCGTCGAGGGTGCCCTCGAGCGCGTGGCGGTGCCGTCGATGGCCGACTGACGACTCCAGAGCTAATACTCGAGTTCCCAGCGCTCCTCGTCCAGCGCCGCCAGCCGGTCACTGACGCCGTCGGCGAGTCGATACTCGTCGCCATCTCGGACGACGGTGCCGTCGCGTTCTAGGTGCTCGAGGTGGGCGTAGGACTCGCCGGGGCCGTGGAGGATGTGGATGCCCTCGAGGTCGCCGAAGAGGTCGGCGCTGACGGTCCAGGTGTCACAGGGACCCAGCCGGTCGAGCGCGTCGAGCACCCGGTAGGATCGTTCCTCGTGGTGGTGGATGATGTAGGCCGCGCGTTCGGCGGGGTCGTCGATGGGGTCGCGGTGGCCCGGCCAGGCGCGGTCGTAGTCGGCGTCGACGATCCCCTGGAGCGCCCGGAGGTACTTCTCGAGCGGCTGGTCGACGCGGACGTCCGCCCCGCCGACGTTGGGGGTGTAGACTGGCAGCAGGGCGTCGCCCGAGAGGACGTCCAGCCCGTCGTCGTTCTCGAACTCGAAGATGCAGAGCCCGGCCGCGTGGCCGGAGGTGTGGACGGCCCTCAGTTCGGTGCCGTTGATCGTGAACGTCGCCCCATCCTCGAAGGCCGTGATCTCCGGGAACTCCATCGAGACGCCGCCGTGGATCATCAGCTCGCGCAACACCTCGCGGCCTGCTTCCGGAATCCCCCACGACTCGAAGTACGCCTCCTGGAGGTCCTTGAGGTCGGCCCAGGCGTCCTCGTCGCCCTCGATCAACGGTGCGTCGGCGGCGTGGGCGTACACCATCGCGCCGCTTTCGGCCTGGATCTCGCCGGCCAGCCCGACGTGGTCGTGGTGCCAGTGAGTGAGGAAGATCCGGTCGACGTCGGCGAACGAGAGGCCCCGATCGGCGAACGCGGCCTCGAGTTGCTCGCGAGTCGTCGCCATCCAGTCGCCGGTGTCGACCATGACGACCTCGTCGCCGTCGGCGAAGAGGTAGGCGTTGTTGTCTCCCTCGAACGCGGAGTTCGACAGTGGAATCCGTTCCATGGCACAGAGAGGCATGGGACCGAACAAAACGTTTTGCAAGACGGAAGCGCCACGACTAGCCGCGGAGGGCCCACGCGACGAGGACGACCGCGAGTAGCCCGCTCACGACCGCGAGGGCCGCGTACGCGGGATCCGTCACCGACGCGTCGACCGTGGCCCACCGGTAGAGGCCGATCGTTCCGCCGACGATCACGAGTCCCGAGAGCAGGGAGCCGCCGAGGTGGACGAACTCGGCCCGGACGGTGGTCGCCCCGGTGCCGAGCTCTCGGCGTATCCCGTCGCCGTACTCGCCGACGTCCCAGACGACGAACGCCCCGGCTGCCGTCGCGATGGCCAGTTCGACCCGGCCGACGACCGCGAGGCCGGCTGCCAGGACCAGTATCGTTCCGGCCGCGAGCGCCGCGCCGATCGCCTGCTGGGGCACGATGCGAACCACGCGCAACCCGACGACGGCGATCGAAATCGACGCCAGCGAGAACAGTCCGACGGCCAGGACCCCTGCCGCGAGCGCGAACGGCGGCACCGCTCCGGCGAGTGCGACGACCGACGCCGGCGCGACCCCCTCGAGCGCAGCCGCGGGATCCGCCGCGAGTACGGGTTCGGCGAGCGCCCAGGCGAGCGCGACGGCGACGACCCCGCCGCCGAGCGCCGGTGCGACCAGGGTCGCGAAGACGCGGGCGGCGTCCCGACGGAGCGGCGAGGA
>LFCJ01000246.1_pt1 | contig 32258 bp, 17 predicted proteins | sample 643141 | NCBI WGS metagenome assembly LFCJ01 (sample SAMN03766243, study PRJNA286221) | soda lake metagenome | biome: soda lake; feature: Kulunda steppe; material: water; isolation source: sample B1-Br-g2 brine of Lake Bitter-1 | place: Russia: Kulunda steppe | collected 2010-07
GAGGACATCTATGACAGACTCACGGATAGAAACGGGAGTTCCGAGGGCGGACAATATACTCAAGGGCGGACTACTGCCGAACTCCGCGACGCTGGTCAGAGGCGCACCCGGTGCAGGAAAAACGATCTTCGGCTTGCACTTTTTGACGACGACGGCAGATCCAGACGCGACAAATCTCTATATCAACCTTGGTGAGCCAGCGGTATATCTCGAAGCGACGGCCGACAGTTTCGGGCTGAATACCGACACAATCGAGTTTCTCGACCTCTCACCGTCGGGCAAGGAGTTTCAGACAGACTCCACGTACACCCTCTTTCGATCGGGCGAGGTCGAACAGCCGTCGATCGTTGAGGCGATCCGCCAGAAGGTCGACGCGGCCGAGCCGGAGCGCGTGATGATCGACCCCGTTACCGTCATGAGACATCTCGCGCCCGACAAACGGCAGTTTCGGACACAGATTCTGAGCCTGCTCGATTTCCTCAAAGCAAAAGGCGCGACCGTGCTGTTAACATCGCAGGCGGCACCGTCCATCCCCGACGATGACCTCCAGTTTTTGGCGGATACCGTTATCAATCTCGATCTCGAGGCAGGTCACAGGACGTTGCGGATCTCGAAGTTCCGCGGTTCCTCGTCATGGAAGGGGCCCCACACCGTCACCATAGACGACGGCGGAATACAGGTGTGGCCGCGGCTCGATCCGACCCGCCATCGACGGGATGGAGAGACGGACACGCTTTCTTCGGGCGTTTCCGAGCTTGACAGCCTCCTCAACGGCGGGATAGCGACGGGCACGGTCACGTTCTTGAGCGGCCCGACCGGGTCCGGAAAGACGACTACGGGGCTGCAATTCATATCCGAAGCCGCAAGCAACGACAAACGGTCCGTGCTGTACAGCTTCGAGGAAGGCCGAAAAACAATGTTCGATCGGGCAGAAGCCGTCGGTATCCCCATCGAGAGAATGATCGACGACGGGGCGCTGGTAATAGAGGAGATCGGCCCAGACGAGCTATCGATCGATGGATTCACCCATCGACTTCGAACCGAGGTCGAGGAGGACGGAGCCGAGATCGTCATGATCGATGGCATCAGCGGCTACGAACGCGCGTTCCAGGAACCCGGGACCGATACCACACGCCAGTTGATCAAGATTGGTCGGTACCTCCGCAATATGAACGTGACCGGGGTTATCACGAACGAAGTCCATCAGATCACGGGCGAGTTCCGGGCAACAGAACAGCAGGTGAGCCATCTCGCAGACGGCATCATCGTCCTTCAACACGTCGAATATCGCGGTGAATTACAGAAAGTAATCGGGGTGCTCAAGATGCGGTCTAGCGACGTCGAAACGGGGCTCCGGACACTCGACATCACGGAAGATGGACTGCGTATCGGCCAAGAGCTCTCCGATCTACGCGGTGTCTTGACCGGGACGCCGGACTGGCAAACAGGTGGGACATAGCGTGAACCAAAGCAGATGAGTGAAATACAGGAACCACGTTCGAAGTCCCCGCGCATCTATCCGCTCGTCGGCGACAGCGGAAACGAGCGCGTCCTCAAACAGTGGCTAACGGAACACGACACCTACCGGCTCGCCGACGACGACAAACCAGTGACGGCGGGGGAGTTCGATCTCTGTATCGTCGATCGAACTGCCCTCAAAGAGTTCAAACACAAGCTTCAGACGGTCAAATCGGACGCCAAACCGGTGTTGTTGCCGGTGCTGCTGTTGGTGCCAGAGACCCGCGAGGGAATTATTGAGGCCGATCGGGGCGAACTCGCGGACAACGTCTTCCAAACGGCGATCGACGAGATCGTTTCGCTTCCGATACGGCAGATCGAACTCGAGTGGCGTATTCGGGCGCTCCTTCGGCTCCGAAACCAATCGCTGGAGCTAACGTCGAAAACCGAGAAACTCCGCCGATTCAAACAGGCTGTCGAAGCGTCCGGTCACGGGATATTTATAGCCGGCCCGGACTTGGAAATCGAGTACGTCAACCCCGCCTGTGAGGAGATTACCGGTTACGAGCAGGCCGAGATGCTCGGTGAAACGCCCGATATTCTACAGTCCGGCGAGATGTCCGAAGAGTACTACGAACGGATGCATGAGACGATCACAGCAGGCGATATCTGGGAGGCCGAGATCGTCGACCGCCGCAAAGACGGGGCGCAGTACACCGCCTACCAGACGATCGCACCGATTACCGACGATGGGGGTGAAATCATGGCGTACGTCGCGGTTCAGACGGACGTGACCGAACGCAAGGAGTTGCGGGATCGGCTCAAAAGACACCGCGATATTGTCCAGCGGCTGGAGGATCCGATCATGCTGCAGGACGAGAGAGGAAAGTTCGAGCTGGTAAACGAGGCGCTGACGGAATTCGCTGGCCTTTCTGAGGAGGAACTGCTCGAAACTGACGAGTTTTCGTTTATGGATACGGAGGCAGCGGAAAGGATCAATCGGAAAAAACAAGAGACGATCGAAACCGAATCAGGGATCGGCTACTCAATTCATCCGGAGTTCGAAGAGTCCGACAAGGCGGCTATCTTCGACACGAGGCGGTACCCGTACTACGACGAGGACGGCGAGCTCACCGGAACGATCGCAATCTGCCGGGACGTGACAGACCTCAAAGAGAGAACACGACAGCTGCGCGTGATGGATAACATCCTCCGGCACAATCTCCGAAACGACCTGACAGTGATTCGAGGGCTGGCTGATCAGATTCGCTCGCAGAGCTCTGGAGAGACCGCTGGGACGGCCAACGAAATCGTCACCCACGCAGACGCGTTGATGACGACGGGTGAAAAGTCACGGGCGATCACTGACCTGCTCAGCGACGAACCGGAGATGAAGCAGATCGATATCACGGAAATGGCCCGATCCGTCGCCGACGAGATCGAGGTCTCTGATCTTACTGCGGAGATGGCGGTTGAGACACCGGAGCGTGTCGTGACCTCGGCGACAGTTAATATAGAGAAGGCGATCGGGGAGTTGGTCCGCAACGCGATCATCCACAACGATCGCGAGGAGCCCTCTGTCGAGCTACGCGTAAGAACAGACGGAGACACCGTAGAGATAAGCGTCATCGATGACGGCCCGGGGCTGTCGGAGATGGATCGCGACGTTCTGGAAACCGGACTAGCGATCGACGCTCTGTATCATGGGAGTGGCCTCGGGCTGTGGCTCGTGTATTGGGCTATCAGACGATCTGACGGCTCGATCGACGTGACGGAGGTCGAGCCGCGAGGGACGAAGGTGACGGTTGTGCTTCCGGTACCGAGCGCTTAGCGATCGAGAACGCGCCGTGGATCCGTCTGGCGTCGTGGACGCGCGATCGATCAATGGACGGTTCAACTACGTGTGGTGACTTCGAACCGGGCACCACCGTCGATTCCTTCTCGAAGTTCAATTTGCCACCCGTGAGCCTCGATCACGTCGTGGACGATTGCGAGGCCGAACCCGGCACCATCTTGGCTGGTCGTGTGCCCACGCTCGAATACGAACTCGCGCTGTTGTACTGGGATACCGACTCCATCGTCTTCGACAACGAACCCTTGGTCGGAATCCTGGTCAAGATGACTAACGCTAACAGTTATTGTAGGCTCTTCGTCCGCAGAAAATATCTCGCGGCCATCATCAGTGGGGCTGTCCGTAGCAAAACTGCAGTTTCGATCGCGTCTCGAACCGTGTTTGATACTGTTTCGAAAGAGGTTCTCGAAGACGTGAAGCAACTGGTCGCGATCTCCCATAACCGTCCAGCCATCGTCGAGATCATACTCGAGCGTTGCATCATCAGTCCGCGTCACTTCCCACGCTTCGACAACTACCGACTCGATTTCGACTGGCGACGGATCCGTGAGCGTTGCTCCGGCTCGTGCCATCGTGAGCAGATTCGTAATCATCTGTTCCATCCGCTGGTGAGCGGCGTGGAGCGCTTGGAAATCGTCGTGGCTTGCGGACGCCTCTGCGAATCGCACATACATTTGAGCCCGCTCCAGCGGTGTTCGAAGGTCGTGGCTGATCACACCGGCGAACTCCTCCAGTCGCCGATTCGTTCGTTCGAGTTCGCGTTCCCGGTCGTTTCGCTCGGTGACGTCACGGGAATAGATCACGATGCTACTGATAATATCGTTGTCACGTAAGTCGACGGCGACTCCCTCGAAGACGAGCCAGCTCCCGTCGCGATGGCGGACACGGTACTCGAATCGCGTCTCCGTTCGTGGTCCCTCACACAGCGCATTGAACTCGTCGACAGCGGTGGGGCGATCGTCAGTGTGAACGATTCGGAACAGTGACTCGCCGATTCGATCCTCGGGTTGATAGCCGAGTACAGTCTCGATCGAGGGGCTGGTATACGTGATGGTCCCGTCCTCCTCGACCACAGTAACCACGTCGGAGACGTTCTCGATAAGCGCCTGAAACCGTTTTTCAGCCCGACGCTGCTCGGTGACGTCCCGGAGAGTCAGTACGACTCCAGCAGTCCGGTCGTCACCAACCGCAGAGACGCTCGCATCGATAATCACATCGTTTCTGTCGAACGTCAGTTCCTGTGCAGTCCCCTCGAAGAGTGGGAGACATTCCGGCAGGACGGCATCGATCGGTTTCCCAACCGCGTTCTCGTCATCAAGCAGCGACTGCGCCGCTGGATTGCGGTCGACAATCCGCTGTTCGTCATCAACAACGAGGTAGCCGTCTCGCATCCCATCGATGACGGTGTCGCGGGCGATCGGGACGAGATCCAGCCAGCGATACCGGTACAGGGCGACGAGTATTAGGATCCCGGTCAGGCCAAATCCCCAAACAGAGTAATTAATCTCCGTTACTTCGTTATGGGCGAGAACGTTGGCGAGTCCCGGAATGAGCGGTGCCAACACGACCAACTGTGCCTGCTTGTGATAGACTCCGCTTCCTCGAGCGTCGAGATACTCGAGGAAGAACAAGTATATTCCACCGGCCGAGAGCCCCCAATTGTACAACACGTAGAGCCAGTAGATCGGGTTCTGATACGCTTCGATCGGAAGGAGCATTTCGGTAAACTGCGTCGGATCGTGCATCAGCCCGTGAGTTGGGTTCGTCCACGTCAGGACGATCCACCCAGTGGTGATGAGATAGAGTGCTCCAAGTCGGCGCAGAGAGAGCCAGTTTTGTCGTCCGGCGTACGAGAGTGCGAAGTGAAACAGTCCAGTTGACATGATAACGGCACCCGAATCGACGGTTTTCGCGAGCACGAATCCGACAGTCGGATCCGTTTCGACGAGGAGGAACCCCTGTGGGATTGTCCACAGAGCGATCCCGGCAAAGAAGGCGCTCAATGGAAGCACATCGGCTTTCGACCGAGTACGAAGGACCACCACTGCAAGCATGAAATTCAGGAGACCAATGAGTACGAGGCTGAACGCGTGCAGCGTTGTGAACTCCTGGGCCACGGCTCTCTGAATGTAGCGTGCCGTGATATATATCGTGTCGGAATGTCGACGGACAGACTATAACCGACTGACAGAATGCCGCGACACCAGCGCAACAGCGAGCAATATTGCGAGAACTGCGATCCCGCTTCCGAAGCCAGGAACGCTATCAGAGTCATCGTCTACCGCTGATTCATCATCGGTATCGATCGGGGTGTCACCATCGTCGTCAGCAACGGAGCCATCGTCGGACTCGACCTCATCGCCGTCAGATGCAGAGTCATCGTCGGACACGGGCTTGCCGTCGTCAGCGACGGAGCCATCGTCATCATCCGGAACGGACGCTTTGTCATCATCAGCTGCGGACGTATCGTCGTCAGGTGCCGGTGTGGATGACCCACTCCCACCGCTGGACGATCCAGTAGACGGTGAATCGACCTCGAACGACAGCTCGTGTGTCGCTTTGTTGTCTGCGTCATCGGCGACAGAGAGCCGCACGTCGTAGGTGGTTCCGTCCTCGACGGAGAGCGTATGTTCGACTGCCGACGAGGTGATCGAGGTGTTTTCGTGGTCGGTACGATCGACACCATCGATCTCGAGGCGAACGGAACTCGAGTTGACATCGGTGAGCGCGTCTTCGTACTCGATACGGAGCTGAACGGTCTCGGTGCCAGCATCGAATACCTGGCCGTCAACGGGTGTGTCGACCGTGATCTCCGGCGGCTCCGTGTCAGGCACGAACGCACCGTACGTCGAGAACCCGGTGACGGAGGCCGTCAGGAACGGATCGCTACCGTCGTACTCGACGGACGAGTCGATAACGGGATCGGTCGTCCAGCTTCCGCTCGTGTCGTCGTAGTACTGCAACTCGACGTCATCGACCGACGCGCCGTCAAGATCGTCTTCGTCGATTGCCATCGAGATCGACGCGCTCTCGACGGTGCCCTCCTCGAGGTAGTAATCGAGCAGGTTGTCGAGATCAGCGGTGATGAAGCCGGCCCCAAGTTGGCCGTCGTCTAGGTTTGCGTTGGCCGTCGTCTCCGACAGTGAGGCGAACAGGTCCTGAGTAAGGACCGCTTCGTCGGTGTCGTCAGCGACATCAAACTCGATTGCGGTTCCGGTGCCATCGATCTCGATGACGCCATCGCCGAGTGTGAATCGGGTGTCGACGGTGACTGACGCATTGTCGCTTCCTTCGTTTCCGGCTCGATCGGTACCGACGCTCGTGATCTCGTAGGTTCCCGTTTCGCCGGTGGCGAACGTACCGGTGAAGTGAGTGTCACTTCCGCTGACGGGAAGCATTGAGACTGAGCCGCTTTCGGTCGAATTATCGGGTGCGGTGAACACACCCTCAACTTCGGGAGGCTCTGCCAGCGGCTTGTCGCTCTCGACGACTACCGTCGCGCCCTCGCTGTCGACGTCCTCGAGGGTCGCCGAGAGACGAGGCGCGTCGCGGTCGATCACAAGTGGGTTGTCGGCGATGTCGGTCCCAGCGGAACCGACGCGGTCGACGGCCACCACTGACACTTCGTAACGGCCGTCGTCCTGGATGTCAGCAAGCGAGACGGTCGCCGTCCACGTCTCGCCGTCATCATGGCTCGCCTCGAACGAACGGACGTAGTTTGTATCGAGTGAACTCGCCAGCACGGTGACCGTCTCGAGGTCGAGGTCAGCGTCAATCTCGATAGTCACGGGAACGTCCTCGCTCGCGTACACCTGTTCCGACCCAGTATCGGAATCGAAGTTGACCGAGTGGCCCGCGACGTCGACGATCGACGCCTCAACCGTCGATTCGGCGACGTCGATGGTACCGGCGGATCTGTCACCTAATTCCAATTCGTACGTGCCCGCTTGGTCGAACTCGGCGGTGATGTTGATCGCGCCGAGGTGGTAGAAGCCGGGTGCAAGCGTCACCTCCTGGCTGCCGATAGCCTCCGTTTCGCCGGTCTCCTTGTGGGTAGCATTGAGCGAGATTTCCTCGGTCCCTTCGACGTTCCCACCCTGGTAGACGCTGCCGACGACGTAGGCGTGCTCGCCCTCGATTAGTTCTATTTGGGAGGTGGAGGCGGCTATCACCTGAATATCCGATTCTGACGGTTCGACGTCGACGGTCCCTGCGTAAGTATCGCCCAATTCGAGGTCGTACGTACCAGCCTCATCAGGCTCGAACGTGATATTGATCGCGCCCAGGTGGTAGAAGCCAGGGGCGAGCGTCACCTCCTGGGTGTCAATCAGCTCTGTCTCGCCGGTCTCCTGGTGGGTGGCGTTGAGCGAGATTTCCTCGGTCCCTTCGACATTACCGGCCTGGTAGATACTGCCGACGACGTACGCGTGCTCACCTTCGATCAGCTCGATTTCCGACGTCGATCCTGCAATCACCTGAATATCTGATTCGGCCGGTTCGACATCGACGGACCCTGCGTAAGTGTCGCCCAGCTCAAGATCGTACATGCCTGCTTGGTTGAACTCAGCGGTGATGTTGATCGCACCGAGGTGGTAGAAGCCAGGGGCGAGCGTCACCTCTTGGCTGCCGATAACCTCTGTTTCGCCGGTCTCCTGATGGGTGGCGTTGAGAGCGATTTCCTCGGTCCCCTCAATGTTCCCGGCCTGGTAGACACTGCCGACGACGTAGGTGTCTTCACCCTCGATTAGCTCGGTCGCCGATTGGGAGGCGGCGATCACCTGAATGTCTGACTCGGCAGGTTCAACGTCGACGGTTCCGGCGTCTCTGTCGCCTAACTCGAGGTCGTACGTACCTGCCTCATTGGGTTCGAACGTAATGTTGAGCGCTCCGAGGTGGTAGAAGCCGGGTGCAAGCGTCACCTCTTGGCTGCCGATAACCTCCGTTTCGCCGGTCTCTTGGTGGGTGGCGTTGAGCGAGATTTCTTCTGTCTCTTCGACGTTTCCGCCTTGGTAGACGCTTCCAATGACGTACGTTTCCTCACCTTCAATGAGCTCTATATCCTCTGTCGACGCCGCGATCACGGTGATGTCGGTGATCGCCTCCTCGACGGCCATCAACCCGGCGTCTCTGTCGCCTAACTCGAGGTCGTAGTAGCCTGGCTCGTCGAACTCGGCGGTGATGTTGATCGCGCCGAGGTGAGAGACGTTGGACGCAGCCGTCACCTCTTGGCTCCCGAGGACGTGCGTCTCGTCGGTCTCGTTGTGCGTGGCCGTGAGTTCGATCGTTTCGGTGCCCTCGACGTCGCCGCTGTTGTAGATGCTGCCGGTGACCGAGAACTCCTCACCTTGGATGATTTCGACCTCCGAGGCGGAGGCGGCGATCACTTGGATATCTGGTTCGGCCGGCTCGACCTCGACGAAGCCGGCGTTCCGGTCGCCGAGCTCGAGGTCGTAGGTGCCGGCTTCCTCGGGCTCGAACGTGACGTTGAGCGCCCCCAGATGATAGAAGCCTGGTGCGAGCTCTTTTTCGACGGTGTCGACCGTGTGCGTCTCGTTGGTCCCTCGATGAGTGGCATTGAGTTCAATCTCTTGTGGGCCCTCGACGTTCCCAGACTGATAGATGCTTCCGATGACGTAGGTTTCCTCGGTCTGGAGCATCTCGACGTCTGCCACTGATGCCGCGATTACCTGAATATCCGACTCGGCCGGTTCGACGTCAATGGTTCCGGCGTTTCTGTCACCGAGTTCGAGGTCGTAGGTTCCTGCTTCATCGGGTACGAACGTGATGTTGATCGCGCCGAGGTGGTAGAAGCCAGGGGAGAGCGTCACCTCCTGGCTCCCGACCACCTCCGTTTCGCCGGTCTCCTGGTGAGTGGCGTTGAGCGATATCTTCTCGGTCCCTTCGACATTACCGGCCTGGTAGATGCTGCCGACGACGTACGCGTGCTCACCTTCGATCAGCTCAATTTCCGACGTCGATCCTGCAATCACCTGGATATTTGACTCGGCTGGTTCGACCTCGACAGTCCCGGCGTTTCTGTCGCCCAACTCGAGGTCGTACGTACCGGCCTCATCTGGCTCAAACGTGATGTTGAGCGCTCCGAGATGGTAGAAGCCCGGTTCGAGCGTCGCCTCCTGGGTGTCAATCAGCTCTGTCTCGCCGGTCTCCTGGTGGGTGGCGTTGAGCGAGAGTTCCTCGGTCCCTTCGATATTACCAGCTTGGTAGATGCTGCCAATGACGTAGGCGTGCTCACCCTCGATCAACTCGATCTCTGAGGTGGAGGCGGCGATCACCTGAATGTCCGACTCGGCAGATTCGACTTCGACGGTTCCGGCGTCTCTGTCGCCTAACTCGAGGTCGTAGGTGCCGGCCTCATCTGGTTCGAATGTGATATTGATCGCGCCGAGGTGGTAGAAGCCCGGCGAGAGAGTTACCTCCTGGCTACCGATACTCTCCGTCTCGCCGGTCTCCTGGTGGGTGGCGTTGAGCGAGATTTCCTCGGTCCCTTCGACATTACCAGCTTGGTAGATGCTGCCAACGACGGAGGCGTGTTCACCTTCTATCAGCTCGATTTCCGACGTCGACGCTGCAATCACCTGAATGTCGAAGTACTGGTTTTCGACAAATACCGTCTCGACAACGAACCCGTTGAGCGATATCGTGGCGTTCATCTCGTCTTCTCCAGCAGGCAGGTCCGCTTCAGTCGGCGTCCACTCGAAGTCAACAGCGCCGGGCATCGCACCTGGGCCGACCTCGACACTCTTGGTTTCGACGCGTTCTCCGTCGACGTTCAGATCGACGTCGTAGGTACCGGTGCCACCGTTGTTAAGCAAGTCCCCGGTGACGCTGACGGTGTCTCCGAGGAGGATAGCAGACTGGTTTACATCTGCACCGTAGATGAAGATGTCCGCGTCAGGGTCATCAATGACACTGATCGTGCCAGCCTCGACACCACCGACACTGATCTGGAACTCGCCGGCACTTTCGAACGTCCGCGTGAACGTCACGTCCGTGCTCTCGCCTGCATCGAGCGTAACTGTCGTGTTCTCGACTTCCAAACCGCTGATCTCGAGGGGAACCGTCAATTCACCATCGCCGTCGCCGACGTTCTCGACCGTCGCGTTGACCGTCGTCTCCTCACCGGTCTCGAGTTGGGTCGGTACCACAGTCGCCTCGAGCACCTCGAGGTCAGGCTCGGGTTCCGGCTGATCGGATTCAACGGTCACCTCGAGGCTATCAGTTTCGTCTTCGTAGGTGGCAGTCACCGTCGCCGTTCCGGGGCTCTCAGCTGTCAACGTCGAGCCGTCGACGGAGACGACGGTCGTGTTGTCGCTATCGGGGCTCGCCTCGTCGGTCACGTCTTCGATCGTTCCGTCGTCGAACGTCGCCGTCACCGTCGCGGGTGTCGCCGATCCTTCGATCAGGGTCGTCTCGTCGATCGAAAGTGCGATCAACTCGAGTTCAGGGTCGGGTTCCGGCTGTTCGTCGGCTTCGACCGTCATCTCGACTGTATCGGTCTCACCTTCGTAGGTGGCGGTCACCATTGCCGTTCCAGGGCTCTCAGCCGTCAGCGTCGACCCGTCGGTAGAAACGATAGTAGTATTGTCGCTAGTAAACGCTGCATCCTCTGTGATGTCCGTCGTTGAGCCGTCGTCGAACGTCGCTATCAGGGTCGGCAAAGTCGTTTCACCCTCGATGAGTGTCGTCTCATCGATCGAGAGTGTGATCGACTCGAGTGCTGGATCCCCATCCGTTTCCGACACCGATAGCTGGATCGAGTCGGTATCGGTCGGTTCGGTCTCTCCCGGCTCGCCCGAAACGACAACAGCGTCAGCGCCGTCAAACGCGAGTTCCGACTCGAAAGAGAAACTCACTGATTCGGTCTCGTTCGATCCAACCGTCACGGACTGCGGATCTGCCTCGTAGAGCAGGTCGTCGTCTGCCGAGTCGAAAAGAACCCCCAGTGCAACGTCCTGCTCGGTCTGGTCGTCTCCGGTGTTCGTGATGTCGGCAACGACGGTGATCATCTCGCCTTCAGTGACGTCGAGGACGCTCTCTGTCTCATTAATCGAGACTGAAACGTTCGATGCAGGCGTGAGATCAGACGGAGTCAGTTCGATGTCGGCAGTCGTTTGGTCGCCAGCAGATACTTCGACATCCTCAACGGTTCCCGATTCTGGAACGCCAGGACCACTCTCTTCCATCGCCTCGATGGTATACGTTCCCGGTTCGACCTCCAGTTCGTACATCCCGTCAGGACCGGTACTGTCGACATCGACCTGCACGTCCCCGTCGGTCGCCCAGACGATCACACCCTGGACGGTTTCGTCGGTCGACTCTCGGGTCACGGTACCGGTGACCGTCCCGAGATCGTCTTCACGCGTAAGCTCGACATCGATCTGTTCGGTTCCGTCAATCTCCTGGCCGTCGACGAAGACTTCTTCGGTGATGTATCCAGGGCTGTTGAAATCGAGTTGTGTCGTCTCGTCGGGGACGTTGATTACGTACTCGCCCGTGGCGTTGGTCACCGCCGTGTCGAACGGCTCCGATGCCCCCAGCGAACTGGATTCGATCGTCACACCCTGGATTGGCTCGTCGGTCACCGTGTTCGTCACGACGCCGGTGACGACCGGGACGCTTGTCATCTCGACCGTTCCGAGATCGATTTGTTCACCTGAGTTCACCTCGATATCCTGTTCGACCACGTCGTCGAGTCCAGGGCTGGTGATCGTGTACTGGTAGACGCCCGGTGGGACCTCCGCTTCGAACTGTCCGTCCGCGTCGGTCTCTACCGTGGTGGTGAACCCATCGACGGCGGGTGGCTGACCGACATCCTCCTGTTCGACGATTTCGACTTCCGCGTCAGCGACCGGATCGGAATCCGTATCGGCGACTGTTCCTTCGATGGTCCCAGACTGTAGCAGTGACAGCGACAGGTTACTGGTCGTCGCTTCATCTTCGGTGATTTCGACGTCAGCGTTGACGCTTTCCTCGTAGTCGTCGGTACTCGCGGCAACGTCGTACGTTCCGACAGCGAGGGTGAACTCGTAGTTACCGCTGGCGTCAGTTGTTGTCTCGTTCACGACGACACTGCCGTCTAGAACCTCGACGGTCGCGTCGGCGATCGGGTCACCGGTGTCTGCGTCGGTGACCGTACCGGAGAGCGTGCCGGTGTCGACGATCGGAGCTTCGAGCCATGGTTCGAACTTAACGGAATCGTCATCCAACCACCATACATCGCGGATAGTGATCGAGTCGCCGCTTCCGTCTGCCTCTTCACCTGTTTCATTGTCGATTACACCGCCACTCGGTCCATCAGTTGCACCCCACCAGTTGTTTTTCGCATCAAGAATGTAATCGTCACCTGGATTATGGAAGAGCCCGTCACCGTTACCGGCTATCGAGTTCTCAGTAACCAGGAAGCTTTCATAGAACCCGCCGACAGTCAGGCCCATCCCTTCGTTATCCTCAATGACATTTTCAGTGATAGTGACATCTACACCATCGATTGCACTCTCCCCAGTCACGACGAGTCCATCGCCGTTGTTTCGGACAGTGTTCGACACGACCGTTCCATCAGTGGTGTCAAGATGAATATCGAATCCGGTGTCGACGTCGTTATCCGCGACAACGTTGTCCGAGACAGTTACGCTTTCCCCCTCAATATCGAGGCGAGAGCCGATGTCGCCCTCGTTGTCTGCGATGAAGTTATTCGCAACTGTTACCGTCTCCCCGTCAATGGCGAGGTCGAGGCCCACGGGGTCAACTGATGGGCTATCGATCAACCCACTGTTCGTCACGACGTTATCCGTAACCGTCACGTTCTCCGTCAGCGATCCTCGATCGACGATCACGCCGTCTCTGTCGCTACCGGTGACCGTGTTGTTCGTGAATGTGAAATCGCCGATATCAGCCGAAATCCCGGCAGCCTGATGACCGAACCGAACACCGGTAGACGAATCTTCAATGACGTTGTCCGCGACGGTCGCGTCGGTGGCTCTGTTTAGTGTGATACCGAGAGAGCCGTCCCGGATGTCGTTTTCAGTGATCGAAAGACCATCAGCTTGAGAAACACTGATAACGGTCCCGAGCGATCCCTGACCTTCAAGGATTTCGTTGTATTCAATGACGACGTCGCTGTTTTCTCCGTCAATATTGATCGCGGGTGAACCATCAATGACGGATCCGTTCGTAATCGTCACGCCGTCGCTGTCGGCCACGTATACGCCCCTATTCGAGCCTGTAATCTCGAACTCGTCAATGGTCACTCCCGATGAGTACCATGTACTGACCACTCCAGCGACATCTTCCCCGACCGTCGGCGATGCCCCACTAATATCCGTGAACTCACTGTCTGTGATACTAATCTGCTCAGAATGAGTGACCTGTATCCCCGCAGTGACGTCCGAAACGGAGAGGCCGTCGAGATTAGCGTTCGTGACGTCGAGGAGAATCACCTGCCCAGCGTCAGCATCGATCGTCGGATCGTCTTCGTCGACGGCGTAGACGAGCGGGTCACCGCCGACGGTGTTTCCAGACATTTCGTGTGGCTCTTCGTCGAGGGTATCTGGAACGTCAACGAGGATAATTCCGGTAGCGAACTCGTTGTCCGTGATCTTTGCGTTGAGTGCATTATCAAGTCGGAGGTCTGTTTCCGTGCCGGTGAACTCGTTTCCGTGGATCTCGAGATTGTCTCGCTCGCTGCTTATCCCGATGGAAACGTCAGTGAGCTCATTGTACTTGATTTCAGTACCACCTTGCGGATCGATACCGACAAACCCCACATCTTCGATGGTGTTATTGGCGACGACTGAAGCCCCTTGTACCTCGATTCCGCCCCCATCAGGTGCTGTCACATGGTTGTGACGGACTTCAGCTCTGGCTCCGGCCGTAATACCGTTTTCGTTGCCCGTTACAGTATTGTACTCTACGACGTTGTCCGGCACTTGGGACGTGCCGAGATCGATTCCCGCACCGGCGTTGTCCGTCACGGTGTTGTTCGTGACAGAACCGTCACTGCCTCCCCTATCCTGTTGAGTGTATGCAATTCCAGCCTCGTTTCTGCGTATCTCGTTGGCATCGACGGTGAACCGGTCGTTTCGGTTGCCCAAGTAAAGACCATCCCCACCGTTATCGGTGATGGTGTTTCGGAGAACCGATGCGTCATCAACCCGATTCGCAAACGCGATCGCATCGCCGTCGTTGTCATAAATATGGTTATCGGCGATCACGATCCCGTGGGCATCCTCGTTCGACTGCGTTTGCACGGCGTCAACAGAGCCGGTGATCGTATTGTTGACGAACGTGAACTGCTCGCCACCAGCGACTACTGCGCTATCGGCGTTTCCGCTTCCCGTGTATCCCTCAATCTGGAATCCCTCCACAGTCACATCGTCGTCGGTCACGGTGATCGCTCGCTCGAACTTTTCTTGACTGCCATCGAGAACCGCCCCACCCTCGGAGACTGTCCGGAGCGTCAGCGGTTTGTCGATCGTAAGCGACTCCTCGTAGGTGCCATCACCGACAACGACCTCTTCGCCGGGTAGTGCGGCGTCGATCGCTGCTTGAATGCTCTCGCCCTCAGTGACGCCGTCAATGAGCACTTCAACCTCACCAACAGACTGCCCGTCGACTTCGAGGTCGTAGACGCCCTCTTCGGCGAGGGGAACGCTCAGTCGCTCGGTCGTGTCTGATTCGCCATCAACCTCGATCGCTTCCGTGACGCTTGCGACTTCCGTGCCCTCGTCGTAGGCGACGAGTTCGCTCTCGACGCTGTCCTGGCTCTCGCCGAGGTTCTCGTACCGGACGTCGACGCTCGCCTTGCCCGCTGCGCTTGGCTCAATCGGTGCTTCGATGCCGCTGATGATCGAGTCATGGAGTCGATTGGTGTCGGTCAGATAAATGGGGTCACTCGTCGGTAACACCTCGATCGTGTCGATCTCTTTGTCTTCGATGTAGGCAGTGTACTCACCGGGCGTCTCTATCGGGTCGGTGACGAGAATTTTCGTCCTCGTCTCGCCGGGGTTGAGTCCCAGATCCCCCGAGAACGCCACGTCCTCACGACCATCGAACGCCGGGCCTTCGAGCGCGAGCGTGTCGTTGGTAGCCGCTGGGTCGACGGATTCGTCCCCGAGGTTCGTTGCATCGTAAGAGATCTGTATCAGGTCACCCTCCAACCGCGTGTCGAAAAACGGTAGGATCGACCGGAACACGGGTTCATCCTCGTCGACGACGGTGAGCGTGCCTATCTCCTCACCGTTGATGCCGAGGGTGTACTCGCCGCTCTCGCTTGGCGCGGTCAGCGGCAGTTCGACTGTGTTCGTGCCGTAGGCGGGCACGTCGATCGTCTTACTTACCACGTTGTTGCCGTCCAGATCGAGCGTGTACGTCGCCGACGTGGTCGGATCCCAGTCGTTTCTGACCGTCGCCGAGACGGTCAGTTCATCCTCGACGAATGCACCCTCGTCGAACTCAACATCGACGACTCGGGGATCGGTATCCGGGATTTCGCCGTTCCACTCATGGTGGTGATTCTGCCCACCGAGCATCACGCGCGAGTCGCTACTGGAACCCGAGACGCCCGCATCGATCGCCATGATACGCTCGTCCCCGGTCTGGACGGCGACGTAGGCCACGCCGTCGACGACGATGACATCGCTTCGGTCACCGGTTTCGACTGACCACAACTCACTGCCGTCGTTCGGGTCGAGCGCTCTGAACGCTTCTGAATCGGTGGTCTGCGGTACGAAGAGCGTTCCGTCGGCGATCGTCGGCGGATCGGCCACACGGTCATCGTCCGACCAGCGTTCGCTGCCATCGGTTGCGTTCAGCGCGTACAACCCATCCATGCCAACGTAGACCGTTGACTCGTCGCCATCACCGGAGACTATTGGTGCTGTCGCCGTCTGTAGAAGGGCTGGCTCTGGGTCATCGAACTCAACTTCCCACTCTTTTTCCCCGGTTTCTTCGTCAATGGCTACGGTGAACAGCTCGTAGTCAGCAGTGGTCGACTCAAGACCTTGCGTGTAGCTGAAATAGACAAGGCCGTCTGCAACGGTTGGCTCCGTCGCCGAGCCGCGATCCTCGAGCGTGCCTATCTCATCCCACGTCCACTGTTCGTCTCCGTCCGCTGCATCGACGGCCGTCATCCCATCGGAGGTGACGAAATAGACGGTTCCGTCAATGAACGTCGGTCCGGCCCTGACCGGTTTGTTGGTCTCAATGGCCCAGTTCTCGTCACCTGTCTCGGCGTCGAGCGAAAGAACCTGTCCCGAAGCCGAATCAGACCAGCTGACGTACACACTTCCATCACCGACTGACTGCGCTCCGGAACTGAATGTGTCTTCGTCGGACTCGACGTGCCACTCGATCGTCCCGAGTTTCAGATCGAGTGCCCACACGCCATCGGAGCCGGAGACGTACACCGTCCCGTCGACGACGGTCGGCGACCCACGGGCAGAGATGTCGGTCTCCCAACGCTGCTCCCCCGTGCCGACGTCGTACGCTACGACGCGGTCGGAAGACCCGTGATCTCCGGACGCGACTACGAGAATGCCGTCGACGACCGTCGGCGCTCTATCGGTTCGGAGGTCCAAATCGGACTCCCAGAGCACGTCGCTTTCGTTTGTGTCAAACTGGCTAGGGCCGACTCGATCTGTCGTCTGTTCCGTATTGGGTGTCGCAACTGCGATGCCGGCCGAACCCACAGCGAAGACGGCAGCACATATCGCCAGAATAGCGAAGAAAACGAGTACCCGCAATCTGCACCGTGTCGAAATCCACCCCACGTTTATCATGGTGAATATGATTCTCAGAGTGACATAACATTCTGCTTAGTCAGATAGTAGTGCAGAACTTACATCAGCCTAAGTGTGGTTTCAACTGAGAATCTTTAACTACATCATTCCCCTCCGCGTACCCTGTGGAATAGACTCGAAAAATACGCCGTTAAATTCTCTGAAGAAGACCGCGATACGCTTGATTGGTTCATTTCAACCGGTGAGCGGAAATCCGAGGAGAACACGCGAGTCCGAATATCTTCTGTAGGCTGATGACGGACTCACTGATCCGATAACCAGTGAGCACGTCAGTTGTCATCCACGGACGGTTCACGACCGATGATGTCGGGATCTAGCCACACCAACTCAACCAAGTCGAGCCTGAATGGATCTTCCAACTCCAGATTTGAAGCTACAGTACGCTCACCTCTCAATCGATCCCACACTCTCGTACAACTTCGAGACCGACTTATCACGTTGCAAAAACGGCCTCGAGTAGATCGACTCCAAAAGTGTGAGTCTGGCTTCGATCCCGTCGCGTTCACGTTCCGGTTCGGGTTGGCCGAACCGATCGAGTTGACGAGTAACGGCGGTTACGAGTTCCGATTTCACAAGCGGTTTCCGCAGAACATCGTCGCACGGCCATGTACAGAGCGACGGGTCAGGGCGATCACCGACGAGAGCGATACGGCGGGTCATGTTGAAACGGTGTGCAGAGAGCGTTGCCGGGTCGTCACCCCACAGGTCGATATCAAAAATAGCGACATCCGGCGTCTCAGCGAGATTGCTCCAAAGCGACTCCTGACCGTGTACTGCAATCACATCGAAGCGGTCACACAACCAACTGCGATAGAGTTCGACGAGTCGATGATCACGATCGCCGAGGACAACCGTCGGCTGGACGGAATCGATGTGTTCGTCCGCCCACGTAGCCAGCGAGTCAAACACAGGTCGCAACTCACGTCCAGCGTCAGTCAATTCATACGTAACTGTAAGCGGTGACTCGCTGATCACACACCGAGTGACAAGCCCATGCTCCGACAGCGACTCAAGCGTCTTCGTGAGCATGTTCGGTGAGATATCAGGGATGTTATTCTCGAGTTCACTAAATCGAAGCGAACCCGACTCCAGGAGGACACTTACTACAACCGGCTCCCATTTGTTCGAGAGCAGTGAAAGGGCGTCCAGAGCGCCCCGGATGTTGGGTGGTATAAATACCTCAGCTCTGTCCATGCAGTGGATATGACTAGCATCATTATATTCCTGTCTCCTGTCTGCATGACGCCGTTAGGACCTCCAACCTCGCAAGATTTATTATCTCTCCTATTAATTAATAGGGTTATAATCATATTGAGTGTTTTATTTGGGTGGAAAATTGCCAATCACAAACGAAGACGTCGAACTGCTGCTTGTCGAGGACCAGCACGATCAAGCACGATTTGTTGAACGGCTAATACACGAACAGCAATCGTCTCTCAGTAGGCAGACAGCGCATAGTCCGATCGAAGTCACAGAGATCCACCACGTCGATTGTCTCTCGTCTGCCCTCGAGTATCTTGACGCAACTTCTCCGGACGCAATCCTGCTCGACCTCATGCTCCCTGACAGTCGAGGAATCGAGACAGTCGATCGAGTGATCGAATACGCACCGGACGTTCCAGTCGTTGTGCTGACTGGGCAGAACGAAACGGAGGTCGGCGTCGACGCAGTTCAGCGAGGAGCACAAGAGTACCTGTCCAAGGGGAGCGTTACTGGGGAGGCGATTCTGCGTACACTCAGGTATGCAATCGAGCGATCGCGAAATCAGCGGAAACTCGTCGATCGAAACCATCGACTAGCACTATTGAATCAAATCGTCAGAGAAGACATTCGAGCCGACCTAAGCATGATCGTTGGCTTGGGGGACCAATTGAAAAGTGATGGTAGTGATGCCGATAAACGCACAAGAGAATCGTTATTGGACATCGCACAGCATGCTGCCGACCTTACCGACACTGCAGCAACAGTGGTCGACGTCATTTCGGCTGACGACCTCGATCGGGAACCATGTGATCTGTACGCTGTGCTCGAGACCGAAATGGCCCAACTCCGTTTTGAACAGGATGTCGACATTACAATCAAACGAAACGATACTATTGACAGTCAACTAATCGTCGCCGCCTCCCCGATGCTCGGGTCGGTGTTCAAACACCTTTTTGAGCATGCTGTTGACCGTTCAGATCGAGCCATACCGACACTGACGGTAACAGTGGAGACAACTTCTGCGGAAATAAAAGTCGAAATCGTTGATGACGGTGTCGAGATACCCGACACAGAAACAGAGAGACTCGTTGACCCGGACGTTCGTTTCGATACTCGGTCGGGAATGGGTCTCAAACTCTATCTAGTAACGACCTTGCTCGAGTCGTTCGGTGGGTCACTCGAAATCGATGCCAACGATCCGTGTGGGTCACGTGTAACTGTTGTTCTCGATCGCAAAAGCGCGTCCGATAATCAGTCCTGAAAGGATGAGAGAGATACTATTTGTTTGTAGGGTACCTTGTTTGAGAAAACTCTCGGTGAAACAGCGCATTGTACGTGCTTATTGTACGAATTAGGTAAGAAGACCCACGGCTTCAGTCGTGGGTGGATGTCAATCAGAGTCGGTCGGTTCGCAGTTGGTGGTGGCGTAATACTCGACGTTGAGCTCGGCGACCTTTTCGAAGTCGCCGTCTCGAGCAAGGAGCGGTATATCGAGGTTACACAGATTCGAGGAGAAAGCCCACGACTTTAGTCGTGGGAGAAGTCACGCGTCTCGAACCGTTTGACCTCGAGGTACGTCACGCCAGGTCCAGTATTTCGCGTGGGTTCTCGTAGACGACCCGACGGACGTCCTCGCGATCGACGCCGAGACGGAGCAGATCGAGGATCGTCCGCTTCATCACGAACGGGTCGTTATCCATCGCGCCGATGAGATCCGTGTCGACGACGATTCGGTCGCTTCCGTGTGCGTCGATCGCTGCGGCGATGTCGCGGGCGTCGATACCACGCAGCCACGGCGCACTCACGCTGTAAGCGAGGTAACAGCCCGTGTTCTCTAACACGAAATCCCGGATGTCCTGGCCAGCGTGGTCGATCACGAGCTGCTCATCAGACAACCCTACTTCATCGGCGAGTGTAAGGTCTATCTCGACTGCCGCCATTTTTGCGTCTTCCGGGGTTAGCAGTGGGTCCGTGAAATTGCGGTTTCCCTCCTCGTAGCTCTGGACATGTCTCGGATCGACGTTGCCTTTGCTCGACCCTGGCGTGTGGACGAGCACTGGGAGGCCCGTGTCACGCGCGACACGAAACTGCTCGCGGACGACCTCCCTTTGTTCTTCTAGCGGCCAGGACAGGGTGTGCTGTGTCGACTCGATCCCTGTCTCGCCGATGGCGATCACCCGATCGTCCTCGCAGTACGCGGGGAGCACAGAGACGAGTTCGTCGGCATCCTCGACTCGAGACCAGGTGTGGATCCCGACAGCAACGTACTGATCGTAAAAGTGCCGGTGATCGAACGCGGCTGCTCGTCGAAGTGCGTCATCCCACAGAAAACGGACATCGTCGGCACTCACGGGCCGGTACGGGGCCCAGTAGTATCCCGCCGCTATCGCGACCGCCGCTCGTCCACCACTCAGATCGAATTTCTCACGGTCGTTCCACGTCAGCGACTGCGTGTGCTGGTGAATGTCGATCCACGGAATGTCGACCGGGCTCGGTGTTGCTCCTTCTTCCGGCGGATCACCGATCGGTCGCTTCGTCGGCCCGCTCATCGGTATCGCCACCCGAATCGCTCAGATTGCCCGGGAGTCTCTCTTTCGCTCCGATGGCGTGTCGACGTTGCGTTGGGTACGCTACCGTCGTGACCGATCGCGTGTGTTTGTAACCGTCTGATCCCGGTCTGCGCACTGTTGCCGTTTTGACCGCACCCTACTGTCATGTATTACCATGACCCACCCCGCCGAGAGCGTATATATATCCACCGAAAGCAGCGTTGACCTCTTCTCGCGCCGAATTTGAACAACAGCTTGATTCACCGACTGAGTCGGGATTGCGTTCCGTATGTACGCGCTGTCGTCGACTACGTCTCGCAAGACCAGGGAGATCGCTGCGACTCCCACAGCGTCTCGATTCGCTCCCCAATCCGATCAAGAACGAGGCGGCGCAGGTCGCGATGGTCGTTCGCTCACTAGCTCTCCTGTGGCTCTGCGACCGAAACCCACAGATGGACGTGATACTCCGTATCCTCGATCGACGGCTCGTCAGGCACGTCGCCGTCGGGGAACAGGAGCCAGACGACACGGATTTCGTCCCCGGTCATCGTCGGTTCGATCTCGTGATGGTGGTGCCAGGACTCGTTGTGGTCGATCGTCGTCTCGAACCGATCGAGTTCGCGTTGCTCGGTGACGATCGTCTCGTTGACCGGTGGCCCGTCGGTCTCGTTCCCGGTTGTAGCCGTTTCGTTGGCGATCCGTTCGGTGTCCTGTTCGAGCACGACGATCGAGTACTCCGTCCGTTCGTGCTCGTGGTTATCGACGCCGACAACGATGTCTCCGCGTTCGCCCTGGACGAACTCCGTCGGATAGCCGTCGGCGACGAGGTCACCCTCGTCGTCCTCGGTCAGAATATACACCGCCGAGAAGCGCTCGCCGTCTGGTGGGACGACGATCGCGAACGTGACGGTCCCGAGGGCCAGCACGATCGACGCGACCAGCAACACGTTCAGTACGCCGTCAAATCGGGTATCCGGCTCAAGCAGTTCCGTCCGTCCGGTGTGATACCACTCGCGGTACGGGACAGCGAAGCGTTCATCTACGGGAAGTTGCCATCGCCGATGGGCGGCGATCGCCGTCGCCACGAGCGTAAAGCCGGTGACAGCGACCATGATCGGGGCCAGTCGGATCCCCCATGGGGTAAAGTTCAGAACGAGGCCAATCAGCGGGACGATGGCGATGCTGAGGCCGAACGCGAGGGCAACGCGTTCGATTCCGTCGATCCCCGATCGCTGTGCTGTCGAGAGGAACCCTTCTTCGGTCTCTCCGTCCGATCGGTCGGGATCGGTGTCCAAAGCGTCCTCAGTCGCTGGCGGCTCTCCGGCCTCCGGAAACAGCGCTGCGATGAAGACATAGCCCGGGACGAACAGGACGAATGCGAGTCCAAGCGGGACTCGAAGCGGCGTCTCGCGGATCACCGGCGCGAACACAGCGACGTTGACGAACGCCGTGAGCGCAAGCATGACAACGAGATCAGCCGGAAGCGCACGGAGTTGGCGCGGGAGTAACAGCCAGAGCGACCGTCGATCGACCATTCACCCATCTATCGGGGAGAGGATAATAAAAGTCGGTCGATCGATCGGTTGTATTCAAATCAGGTCGCAATCGCGTCGAGAGGTGTACTCGTGTCGATGACGGACCTGCGGGCCGGCGATCGCCGAGACAGCCGTCAGTCTCAGTCGTCCGCTACCGATGAATCGACCTCATCCACCCCTGATTCTGGGGTAGACCTGCCACAGAGCCGTCGAACCATGTCGAGAACGGCCTCTGCATTGTCGCTCGAGACGGAATTGGGAGTGAACGCGGCCTGCTCATAGGCTGTTGTCACATCACGCAACTGTTCATCTTGTTTGCTGGGGCCGTCATCGGTTGGACTGTGGTGTTGGTAGAACTCCCAGTGGGTAAGCGTCTCATCGCGATCGGCTGTCGTCGGCCAGGCCTGTCGGACAGCACTGTATGCGGTTCGGATTGCGCGCTTCGGCCGATCGTCCGAGAGATGATCATCCGCCCGTGTGAGTAATGCATCGACGACTCTAGCTGTGGTGACTGTGTCGGATGGCGTCTCGGTGGCAGCCGCCGTCGCCGCGGAGGGGTCGGCCATGGGTGTCGATCCATCGTAGTCAGTGGGACGGTCGCCACCAGGTGACTCGGTCTCATGCCGGTCCCGTCGCCACCACATTGCCCCACTGCCGATCGCTAGCACGATTAGTCCGAGGAGAGCCGTCCACGGAGAGACGATTCGGTCGAACAGCGATGACGACTCTCCAACGGCCGGCTGTCCCTGAACGATCGTCTCGGCCTGGGCCGATGTGAGACTTGTCCCCTCGCCGTCGTAGACCGCACCGATCTGAAGCTCATCGTCATCGGCTACTGGCGGTCCAACAACACGTTCCGAGAACGTGCCATCCGAATCCGTTGTCACGGATTCCACTGACTCACCGTCGACAAGAACCTCGACCGACTGGTCTGGGATCGCATCGCCATCAGCTGTTGTGAGCGTTCCATTGACGGTGTAGTTACCGTCGTCGTTCGCGATCGGCGCTGCGTCCATCTCCAGGCTCGTCTGGGTCTCAGAGACCGAGATCGGTGTCGTCGTGTTCGTCGCCGCAAGTGCTCTGTCCTCGTATGGTAATGTGACAGTCAGCGATCGCTCTCCGTCACGGACGTTCGCAGGAATCCTCACTGTGTCGGCGAACGTGCCGTCTGTGACACTGATTGTTCCGATCGTACTCCCGTCGATCGACGCCTCGACAGATACGTCGTCGACGGGCACGTCGTCGACGGTGAGCTCACCCTCGACGGGGAGAGTATCACTATAGGCGGTCGTTTCCGCCGTTTCGAGACTCGAAATTGTCGGCTGGACCTGCTGGATCGAGACGTTGACATCCGTTTGCGTTCCGAGATACGTCGACTGCCGATCCGGGATGTACGCGACCGTGATGTTCGACAGCGATCGCTGCTGGCTCAGAGGCTGGAAGTCGACGGCGAACGCCCCCGACTCGTCTGTCCGAGTATCAACCGTCTCCCCGTCAATTTGGAGACGGATCTCCTCGTCTGCGATCACCGACTCGTCAGCTGTTTCTATCGATCCAGCGATTGTCAGTGGGTCGAGAAACGAAGCGGTCTCGCCTTCTGGCTCGAGTATCAACGCCGTCTCGATGAACTGCTGCTCACGGACGATCGTCTGCGACTCTTCGACTGCTGACGTCGACTCGTTAATGCTCGAGTCGGCCTCCGTGAAATCTTGACCAGTTTCCAGTTCGATTATGTCGTAATTGGTCCTGATCGTTCCGCCAGCGGCCTCGATCTCAGCGGCCAGATCCTCGAGTTCCCGGGCTAACTCGAGTGCCAGTTCGTCGTCGCCTGCCTGTCGCGCGGCTTCGTACTCCTCGAGCGTCTGCTCGTAGGCCTCGATGAGATCGGTGAGGCGTTCTTGCTCCTCGGCAGTTTCATTGAAAGTCTCTCCAAGATCGTCTTCGTCTTCGTCCTCGTCATCGCTACTCCCCTCTGTGTCGCCGGCGACCTCAACGTACTGTGAGAGCCGGTCCCGGTACTCCTCACCAACGAAGTCTCGAGCCAGGTCGTACTCGTTCTCGCTTAGTGAGAACGCACTGTCCTGTAACTGGCCCGATAGCCGATCGGACAGCCACGCTTCGACGCCCGAGTCCCCATCAGCCGCGTACTCCTCGGGATTCCGATGGCGAACCGTCTCGTTTTCCTCTTTGTCCGTCGTGATCGTCGGTGCGACGTGATCGGCTATACTGGATTTGGAAGCGACCGTATACTCACCAGTTGTTGCAGCACCCACTCCGATAGCGGGCACAATAAGAAGGCCACAAAGTAACAGCAGGATTCCGACTACACGGACAACGTCGTACACGTATTGAAATTTCTCGCTCGGAACAAAAATGTGTCTGCTCGACATTCTGGCATTGAATTGACCAGCAATGATCGGTGTGGACGGGCCACCCGATCGGTACAACCGATCGCTTCGACGAATGAGCGGATAGCAGAGCGCCGGTGCCCGGTACCGGTGCGCGATCGCCAGCATCCGATCACCGCGACCACGGAAACGAGTCCTGGGCCGGCGGGAACCAGTAAATTCAACACAGTACCACAAAACCACCAATGTATGCGTCCAACGCGTCGATTGTGGTCGGTGGGTGGACTCGCACTCATCGTCACGGTACTGGCGATCATCTTCGCCCGCCCACTGTTGCTCGTCGCAACGGCGATGATCGGCGCGTGGATTCTCGTTCGACAGTACCTGTTCATTACAACAGTAGCCGAAACCCTCGACTCGCTGTCGGTTACACAATCAGTGCCGTCGATGGCCGTCCGGACGGACGGAACGACACCGGTGACGCTCGTAGCAGAGCGATCAGCGACGACCGCCCTGTCACTCACTCTCGATGCCGGCATTCCCACAGCGGGGCGTAGTTACAAGCCGCTGTCGGTGTCACTCGGACCGGCCGAATCGACTGCCGAGCGAACCGAAATAATTGAGTGGCCGATCGCCGGCCGCCACGAGTTCGATGAGGTGACACTGACTGCAAGCGACGGCCTTTTCGAAGCCACAGTCGGCGTCGGCCCAACCCCCGCAGTCACAGTCGAACCGCGTGGCCCCCGGAACGTCCACGTCGGCGCTGGTGGCGATTACGTGGCGATCGCTCAGGGAGCCCACCAGGCCGGTCGTCTGAAATCGGGTCTCGAACCGGCCGAGATCAGGGAGTACGTCTCCGGTGACACTGCCGACCAGATCGACTGGAATGCAACGGCCCGCTTCGCGACACCCCATGTCCGCGAGTACGAGACCGAAACTGATCGACCGACAGTGCTGGTTGTCGATCATCGCAGCGCCCTCACGACCGGGCCAGCCGACGAGACGAAACTTGACTACCTCCGAGAAGTCGCACTCGGAATCACCGAAAGTGCCCACCGACTCGACGATCCACTCGGTCTCGTGACGATTGGCGAGGACGGCATTACGAACCGGATCGCCAAATCAACGACGCGCTATCGGACGATTCGCCGCCGCTTGTTCGACCTCGAGGCAACTAAGCCCGAGACGGAGCGATCAGTCAGTAAAACGAGGATGCCGACGCGATCGGCTGCGACGGCACCCCGATCAGCACTCGACCGGCTTGCGGTCGACGGCGAAACTGGTTTCGCCCGATCGCTCGCGCCGTTCTACCGAAACCGCCAGTTAACGCACGAGCGGATCGATGCGGAGCCGTTGCTCGCCGGGGTCCGCCTTGGCACGAGTCGCCAGCGAGAAAAGACGTGGACGGTCATCTGTACGGATGACTCAGATCCTACGGCGGTTCTTGACGCCGTTGGCCTCGCCAGAGCCAACGGGAACGACGTTCTCGTGATCCTCGCACCGACCGTTCTCTTCGAACCGAGCGGAATGAGCGACGTTGAGCGAGCCTACGATCGGTACGTGTCCTTCGAGACGTTTCGACAGGAACTCGACGCTATCGATCAGGTCCGCGCACTCGAGGTTGCACCCGGCGATCGGCTCGCAACCATCCTTGCGGCCGGCACCGGCCGACGACTGCGAGGTGTGCGTCAATGAACTCACGCGTGGACTCCAGTTTGCTGGCCACTACGGAGGGACAATCTCAGCGCCTGGAGACGGCCGCGGTTGGCGGTGTCTTCGTCGCGTTCGGTCTCGCAGCAGGACTCCCCGGACTCGTCGTCGGCCTCGCCACGGCGGCCGTTTGGTACCGGGTCGGGACGCCGTACGCGATCGCCGCGGGACATGTCCTGTTCGTCGGGCTCACACCTGGCGCGATCGACGTCATCTCGGTTGCGATCGTCGAAGCGGCGCTGCTCGGGCTGTTACTCGCACCGGCCGCCCGAAGTCGAATACCGGTTCGGGTGGCCGTAATTACGACCCTGGTCTGGCTCGTCCTGGTTGGACTCGCGTGGCTGGCGCTTCGCTCCCAGCCGCTGTGGATCGCTGGAGCGGTCAGTATCGGGGTGTTCGCGCTCGCGAGTTACGGCCTCTACCGCTATGCACTGGTGACCTTCGGCCTGATCGACGATCCGGCAAAAACCCCTACTGAGCACTCATGAGCTTCGAATTCACTGACGAGACGGGCCAGACTGAACCGCGTCGAAAGACTGATCGAGAGGGCGAAGACACTCCAACCGACGATCGGCGCGATGACGGCACCCCTGCTGATGACGGGCGCAGTAGTGACGATCGTCTTGAGCAGTCGGCCCAGCTGGAACTGCTTGCAGAAGAAAACCGCCGACTCCGAGCAGAGTACGCACGAGCCCGCCAGTCCCAGTACCGCCGTACAGCGATCGGGTTGGCCGCGATCGGGATCTGTGCACTCCTGGGTGGCCTGCTCTTTCCGGACAGCCGTGAGGTGCTCGTCGCGTTCGGAGCGACCGGTCTGTTTGGCGCGGTGTTGACGTACGTCCTCACGCCCGAGCAGTTCGTCGCCGCAAACATCGGCGAACGCGTCTACGCTGCCTCAGCGGCAAACGGCGCCGCGATCGCGACCGAACTCGGCCTGCGGGACGACCGGATCTACGTGCCTGACGACAGCGGTGACACGGCCCTGTACATCCCATTGAGTTCCGACTACGACCTGCCGACGACCGCGGATGGGCCGTTCGTGCTCGAGGCTGACAGCCGTGGGCTCCGCTTCGAACCAACCGGTGGCACCCTCTTTGAGGAGGTACAGCGAACCGTGATCGGCGAGTTGGCTACGACGCCCGGGCCACTCGCCACACAGCTTTGTGAAGCCCTGACCGAGCAGTTCGAACTCGCCGACGTCGCCACGCCAGACGTCGACCCGGCCACCGGACGCGTCACTGTCGCCATCACGAACAGCTCCTTCGGCGACGTCGATCAGTTCGACCATCCGATCGCCTCGCTGCTCGCGGTCGGACTGGCTACCGGGCTCGACCGGCCGGTCGAACTATCAGTGACAGCTGGTGACGACCGATCGGACTGGCTGGTCACCTGTCAGTTTGAGACGCCAGCAACCGACGACTGAGCGACATATCGAGTGCAGCCGCTCGATCGCATCTGACGTTCCGAGCGTTCTTTTTTTACATTGACAGACCGTGTGACAACTGAGGGCGACACCTTCACGGATTGCAGACCGGTCAGACGGTGTCGTTGACGGGAATCTCGAGCGCATCGTCGCCGACGTCCGGGACGGTCACCGAGTCGACGATCTCTGAGACGATGGTCTCGGGATCGACGTTGCTGAGATCGGCGTCGGTGCTCAACACCATCCGATGGGCGAGGATCTGGGTAGCGAGTGCCTTGATATCGTCGGGGATTGCGTACGTGCGACCGCGAATAGCGGCTCGTGCTTTGGCGCCGTTGAGAAAGGCGAGCGTTGCACGCGGGGAGGCTCCGAACGTAACGTCTGGATGTGTCCGGGTGGCAGCGACGATATCGAGGATGTACGTCTTGACCGGATCGGCAACGTGGACCGACGCGACCGCCTCCCGTGCGTCAGCCAGCGAGCCGAGGTCGACAGTTTGGGTGGTTGCGTCGGGTCCGAGATCGGGGTTGTTATCGAAGCGATCGAGCAGTTCGGATTCGGTTTCGCGATCAGGTAGGTCGATTGTGATTTTAAACATGAAACGATCGCGCTGGGCCTCGGGGAGTTCGAAGATCCCCTCCATCTCGATCGGGTTCTGGGTCGCGACGACCATGAACGGCTCCGGCAACGGGAGGGTCTCCCCCTCGATCGTCACCGTCCGCTCTTCCATCGCCTCGAGAAGCGCGCTTTGGGTCTTCGGCGTCGCCCGGTTGATCTCGTCAGCGACGACCAGATTCGCAAACACCGGCCCCCGCCGGAGTTCGAACTCGCCGACAGGCTCCCGATAAATATGCGTGCCAGTGATGTCCGCTGGCAGAATATCTGGCGTCATCTGGATACGTGTGTAGTCCATTCCTGTCGCTCGTCCAAACAGATTTGCGATCGTCGTCTTCGCAACACCGGGAACACCCTCAAGCAGCAGATGGCCGCGTGTCAACAGCGCAATCGTCAGGTGTTCGATTGCTGTCTCGTTTCCGACCAAGACGCCCTCGACTTCAGCACTGACTGTCTCGTAGATCATCCGCGGATCGTCAGTCTGGGGGGCGTCTCCGTCCGTCTCACTCATTGTTTGTCCCGTTTTGACTGGGTCCGGTTAAGCGCTGCTATCACTCGCTGGATCCGGTCTTCGTCCCAGTCAGGGTGGCGCTGCCGGAGATAGGCTTCCCGATCTGCAGCCGAGAGGGAATCAGCGTCGTAAGATGGGGGCGATTGTCCCACGCGTCTCGACACGGCGACGATTGTAGGGGTCAGTCGACGATGGGACAGTCCTGCAACTGCGCCGATAGCGAGAAGTCCGAGCAGTGCCTGTAACAGCGGCGTCCCACGAAGCGTGTTCACCATGCCGACGAGTGGCGGCACGTCACCGGCGTGCGAAAGGTCGAACAGAACTCGCTGCTTTTCGTCATACTGTGCCTGAAGGAATGCTGCGTTGTCGGGTTCATCGTACATCGCGTTGATCGCGATACTGGGATCGCCGACAACGACCACGTCGCCGTCACCGATCGGTTCGGTCGTCGCAACCGGATAGGTGGTGAGGTCGTCGTCATCACCGATCTCGTCTTCGTCCGAGTCGGCGAGGTAGGCGAAGTCACTCGTCGAGACGAGCACCGTCGCATTAGCCGGTTCGATCGCTGTCGCGTAATTCAACGCAAGCTGTTCGACGCCTGCCGTCCGCGAATGGTTCACGACGGTCGTGGCGAACGGCATTGCCGGACCCCGATCGTACTCACGAGAATCCAGGATGAGTCGGCTATCCGGCTGTGCCTCGGCGCCGACAGTTTCGAGCAGTTCCGGGCCGGGTTCGCCGAAGTTCTCCATGACAACGAGCGTCCCGCCGTCGTCGACAAACTCCTGGACCCGGTCAGTATCTGTCTCGCTGTACGACGACTCAGGTGCGATCACGAACGCGATCGTCTCGTTCGCCTGGACCTCCTCGTATCGGTTCGTCTCTTCGATCAGTTCGACCTCGGTGTCTGGGTCGTCATCGATCGCCTCACGAAACTCACTGGTGCCATCCCACTCGGGATTGTAGAGCCCGAACGCGACGGCCGAGGTGCTCGCTGCGACGGCCAGACCGATCATGACGGCGATCGCGAGGGCACCGAGCAGGACGGTGGGCCAATCGATTCCGTTTCGGTCACTGAACCAGGTCCGGGGATTCATCGAGTGCACCCCTCCGGTCCCAATCGTCGCGTCCGTCGGGTGGCGTGTGGCCGCATGGGCGAACTCTGTAGTGTCGATCGGATCGGACACTCTCGAACGGTTGGGAGCGCCTTGGATACGCCAGTCACACCGGAAGCACCTCCGGTGGCAAAATCGCAAGGATCCGCCTGACGACGATTACCGCGAAGCCGACCAGCCCGATCGCGATCAGCCAGACCAGTCGCCGTCTCCAGGCCGGCGTGATTGCGATCGGGGCCGTCAGCTCGGTGACGATCAACAGGCCAATTAGCGAGAGCACAAAGAAGAGTTCGTACGAAAGCGACCCCAGCAGCGTCAAGACGACGATCGTCGCCACCATCCAGGCAAGTTGCCCGTGGACGAACCGCATCCGACGCTGTGTAGACATCTAATCGAGTGAGTGTCCGGGGAGGTTGTAAAGCTCTCGTTATATTTTCTTATCGTCACCTGGGTTGATCCACCGTCGCGACTTGCGACGATTCACGCCGACCGGGAGCGTCGATCGGCGTCAGCTGGATGGGACGTTCGAGGCCTCGTGGTGGCCGTCAGTGGAGGCTGCGCCACGGGAACGAGCGTATCGGCGGTTCTCGGTACTAATGGGTTCACTAGGTTCGTACGAACTAGTGTGGAGACACTCCCGTAGCGGAGACAGCCATTCTGTTCAAACCCGACGGGTGGAGTGGAGGTGCTACGAAGACAGACGAGCGGCGTGGAGAGTTGTAACTGTTGCAGATACGTAACACTCTCGCTTACCTGTATTACTCAAAAACGTCGGTGGTGAACCGACGCGGGGATCTGCTGTGTGGTGTGACAATCGCTCAGCAGATCGGTGTGGGGATGTCAGTGGCTATTGACGAGGTCCCATTCCGATCAGTGAAGGCGAGTTCCCAGATTCAAGCCCCCAAATGCTTTCCACTGTCGGGTGCCCGTCCTTCACTAGATCATACACTTGCTTATCATGTATTAACTCTATTGGCCATATCTGTCTGCGAACCTTTAGCCTAGCCCAACCCGGTGGGCCAATGTCGTTATGGTGTTAGCAAACGTGAATGTAGCTATGAAGGGGACGATAGAGAAACAGCGACAGTGCAGACGCGATTGGAGACCGTTTCTGGAGTCCGCGAGCCGACGTCCTGTGAGCACCGAACAGCGAGGCGGCGTCCGCCGTCCGATCGGTGCGCTCCTGAGTTGCAGCCCCTGGTTCGCGTCATGACCGTCACCAAGCCAATGGAAGATTCAAACCCAACCGATCGAGACGTGGTTCAGGCGCTAGAATACGCTGAAAACCGACTGGCCGAGGCAGAAGACGTCATCTGGAACGTCGAGTCAGAGAAGCTTTCTGCGGCCCAACAGCAGTCACTCAACGAGCTCTCAGAAGAGGTGTGGAGCATCCAGAGTCGACTCATCGAAATCAAAGACGATTGCACTGACTGACAGCAACAGGCTCGTGTCGAGCTGTGATTCAGTGTAGGGACGGTTTATTATTTGATCCCATGATTACTCCGCAGGGAACGCTTCCGCAACAACTGTGTTCAGTCGTCGAGAGTGGCCTGATCCAGCCACAATGGACTCAACCACCGAGTCACAGACAAGCCCCACCCTCAACGAAGCGACACCAGTCGCTGAGTAGGATGGGTAGTTGACCATCGATCGAGACTCCTGGCGCAAGTAAACCCTGGCGTGGACGCCGGGGAGGATGTCACCTCTCGTCGCAGGCCCATTCGCCGGGAACAGTCGTTGCCACCCTCCTGTTTTATTGCGTGAATCGTGCACAGATCGGATAGAGATGGAATGGTTCAGCGTATTCTGACCCCGACCGACGGCAGCGATCCGAGCGTTCGCGCGATCGAACAGGCCGTAGAGATTGCACAACCGCTCGACGCGACGATCCACGCGCTATCGGTGATCCCAGAGATGACCAGGGGAGCCAAGGCACAAGAAGAGTGGGACGAGCGCGTGACCGACGCGCTCGCGAAGGCACGCGAGCTCGTCGATCGGGAGGGCATCGAGTACGAGGATGCGAAACGGAGCGGTCCCGTGGCCAGTGAGATCGTCGACTACGCAGCGGAACACGACGTCGACCTGATCGTCATGGGCACCCACGGCCGAAGCGGACTCCACA